>Ga0099798_10010_pt1 | contig 62410 bp, 55 predicted proteins | sample Uncmet_Sort29A_1_FD_89870 | JGI IMG/M metagenome (GOLD analysis project Ga0099798, IMG submission 89870) | Marine eukaryotic communities from CALCOFI LINE 67, Pacific Ocean - CN13ID_Sort29A_1 | ecosystem: Environmental > Aquatic > Marine > Oceanic | place: Pacific Ocean: Monterey Bay | collected...
GCCGAATTTCTTTTCTTGATGTTTTCAATCTCATTTTTTGCATTTTGAACTATCTCGACATTCGAATCCTTCAAGGACTCTAAGAGTTCTTCACCCACAACCTCAAATTTATTTTTTATACTCTGACATTCCGGCGTCTCGTAACTTACTATATTTGCAATCATGTCCCTATAATTCTTTTTAGCGGCAGTATCGCTGATCATATCCGAATTCTGAATAAAATCAATCATATTATCCGCACTCTCGAATGGATTTTTGCTTACGCCGTTTACATTCATATAGGTTATTTTGGGATAAACATTTTCGTTCCCCAGAACCTGGTACAGATCTATGCACCCCCGGAGGAGTGTCATGTACCTCGATGCAATATAATCGACTTCGTGATTACGTACATGAGGCTGGGTCACAATCGATTTCAGTTCCTTCACGATATCCTTGTTGGGACCGTCCCGATTTGCCAAGAAATCCATTGAAAAATTAGTAATTTCAGCTACATTCTCACCAGGGGTGGCTGTAAAAAACATAGCATAGTGATCACGATTATCTCTGAAGAACTTCCTAGCATTCTGATAATAAGGTCTATTGTGACGATCACCACCTGTAAACAGGAGGTCGTGTGCTTCATCCACAAGAAATAGGAGTCTGTGTTTTTTCGTATTGAGAAAACTTGGGTAATCCTTCTGTTTCCTACCCATCGAATCATAAACATTTGCACCGAGTGTTGCTATACTCATACCAATGATGCGCGGTTCCCACTTGTATCTCAAAACTTGATACGTTTTTACCGAACCCTTTCTCGCACCATTGAATTTTTTCTTCCCGACATACTCGGACAGCTCCCGATTTGAGTCCCCGATCAAGGATTCGGGTGTATCTACTGGTTTACGGTAGACCGATTGCGCGAGCTCATTTAATTGGTGAAATTTATACGCATCCATGGGAAAATCATCCTTGAAATTCTTTGCGTTCGTTTTATCGTCGGCAATGATGACAACGTGCAGCCCGGGATCTCTCATGACAGCCATGAGGGCACAACCCAGAATCTCTGCTGTTTTACCACTACCCACACAGTGGTTGACAAGCAGGCCGGGGAGGGGTGGGTTTGGCTTACCACTCTCGACCCAGTAACTAAGAACAGATGAGGACCATAGTATGACAGACATCTGATTCTTATTCAAGTTCATTTTCTTCACGACATTCGTCTTACATTCGTAGTTCTCCTTAAACCATTTGCAACCGGCCGTGCCATCACATTTACCCTGGTCATGGTTCAACTGGCAATCATCACACTGGATGGAAGCGGGTTTGGACTTCATGTATTCATCCACAAATCCTTTCCACATTGTTTTATAGTCGTCCCTCAGATTACCAACTTCATCGAAAATTGCCGTGAAGGTCGGCATACTCAAGGCTCGTATGAGTTTCCCGGCCCTCTTACGAATACTTTCAGCGCTCTCGTTCGCCTTATGTCTTACCATGATACAATCATCATTACGACCGATGGCAAAAACACTGACCCGGACTTTGGAAGAATTAATTATTTTTGACTGCAGAGATCGATACAGTTCATCCTGGACATCCTGAATCTTGGACAGCAAAGTATTTACCTTACCATCTTTAGCAACGTCTGCAAACTTTTTCACAATATCCCGCATCTCACGATCATCAAACTTGTACATCAGAGGTCGCTTGGCCATATCACCCGATGATGCAATACTGCTCATTTTGAATGCCCTCGCCCCACTTACGACACCCTCGAGACAAGTCTCCGAATTGCATAATTCATCGTTGATGAGTACCGCATAATCGCCGACCGCGTGCGTATACGGTTTACACCCCATCGAGTCACCGTCGACAACTCGTTGTATATCACCCTCCACAATCAATTCGTATGCCTCCTTACCAGTCACGATATCCTGTTTACATTTTGTTTTCAGAGCATCGATGTTTTCAGAACCATAAGATCTACACGCTTGAGTCTGCTCCAAGAGTTTATCATTCAACTCCTTATCCCCAAGATTCGCCTTCAGTATCTCAAAATACGTTTCGAGAAAATCTTTCTGGTCATGATCCTCCTTATCAACCTCGAGCTTAATTCTCTTATTCTTACCATGTTCTACAAATTCTAATACTTCCGACACGGGGTCTGGAAACTTATTCGGGTTCTGTACAACGTTACGAATAATATTTTTCAGTATACGACTGTATTTCAGTGCCTTGCCCGTAACCTTTTTACCAGTATCAGGATCTATAACCTCATCCCTGTCATAGTCTGTCTTGTCAACCTTGTCGACAATAGTTTGGATGGAGTTTATCGCCGGCTGCACGACTTTGCGCATATTTTGACTTATGCACAATAATCGATCAAAATTTTTGGCCGGATCCCGATGATCTTCCACGGCATAAATGCTATTGAGGAATCTCAGTATTTGACTATAAATAAGGGTCTCGACTTGCGCATCGGATCTCAGCATAGCAGAAGCCCTGAGCACCGACAACACCATGTTATCGATTGAAATAATATACTTGTTATACCATATACGCAAATCATTCATAAATATTTTTATCTGATTGACTTGATCCACGAGTTCCCCCCGCGACATTCTTAAAACCTCGTCCATAATTTCTTTGCGTTTACCAGTATATTCTTTGTTGTATGAAAACATTAAGACGACCTTTTCATCCAACTCTTTTGATAAATTTGCAGCAGTCAGGACCGTCCTCTTCAATTCATCACCCCTCTGAACGAGTGGCCGAAATTCTTCAACCACAGATGATTCCAAACCAATTTTGTTATCTAGATTTAAAAAAAGCTTATTCATTCGTTCAAAGTCATTCATGAGTTCCACAAAACGCTGCAAGTGTTTTTGATATAACGGAAAACTGTTTGAACATGCTGCTGCAATCGTATCATTCAATATCTTCACGTATTTTTTAGCCTTCTCCGAACCTTTATCCATATCAACAAAATAATCAAAATAATTGTCTTTTGTCATACCGCTTAATTCGTTTAAGGAATCCAGATATTCTAGTCTACCATCCGCATTCAACAGATCTTCCCTGGGAGGATTCAAATATCCGGAGGTATCCGTTGCTATCAATTCGTACAAATCCCTAGATTGCTCCAGAAGTGGTGCTTCCTGTTCGTATATCTGCTTGATTTGGAAAATCTGAAACATCTCCTCGCGGACATTTTCTAATTTTTTGGTACTTGGACACTTGGTCCCAAATCCGAAAAAACTTTTGTAAGGTATTAATTTCGATATTCGATTTATTGTCGCTGTAAAAATTGACCATATCATTCTATATAGGACTAGTTTATTATTATTAAAATATTATTATTTTGTTTTTATACTTTGTTTATTTATTTTTTTTACTCGAATTTTCACAAAATGAAAGAAATTTTTTTTTATTATTATTCAATTTTTAAACAAAGTTTTATGGTGCCCCCACGTGTAAAATCCTCATTTTGAAACCGAGTTCTATGGTGCCTCCACATGTAAAATCCTCATTTTGAAACCGAGTTCTATGGTGCCTCCACATGTAAAATCCTCATTTTGAAACCGATTTCCCTGGTGCTTCCACGTGTCAAAAAATGGGTTTATACGCGCTTCGAGCGCGACTTCACACAAAAAAAAAATTTTTTTTTTTAAGGCCTCATTTATATATTATTGATAAGAGGAGGTTGTTTAGATTTCAAAAATGCATTTCTAATTTTTAATTAATAATGAAATCGTCGTCCAAAAAAAAAAAAAATTTTTTTTTTTTTAATTTTTTACCCGAGCGCGACAAACGCGCTCCGAGCGCGACTTCACACAAAAAAATTGAAATATCAAAAAATATCGCACAAAAAAAAAAAAATTTTTTTTTTTTAATTTTTGACCCGAGCGCGACAAACGCGCTCCGAGCGCGACTTCACACAACAAAATTGAAATAAAAAAAAAAATTTTTTTTTTTTTAATTTTTAATTTTTAATTTTTAATTTTTAATCCACGTGTCAAATCCTCATTTTGAAACCGAGTTCCCTGGTGCCTCCACATGTAAAATCCTCATTTTGAAACCGAGTTCTATGGTGCCGCCACGTGTAAAATCCTCATTCATTCGAATAATTTGATGTATGAAATAAAAAAAAAAATTTTTTTTTTTTATTTTTTTAAATTTTTAACCCGAGCGCGACAAACGCGCTCCGAGTGCGACAAGCGAGCGCGACTTCACACAAAAAAAATTGAAATATCAAAAAACATCGCAAAAAAAAAAATTTTTTTTTTTTTTAGTATTTTTTACATATTATTATTATTTTTGGACTATAAATAAGGCACACTTCTCGAAGTTTTTGTTCTTTAAATTTTTTTTATAGAATATGTGTGCATACTACAATAAAAAGTGAATTGGATAGAAATAGAATAAAATTTAATACATTTTATTTTTTGTTATAAATATAGCATGTCAAAGTACCGAAGTGACGTCGTACAATTGTGTCGAAGAAAAGGTTTTTTTTCAAGGAACCATACATCAAACACACATTTTTCAATCGGAGGTGGTCTCCTCGGGAAATTGAACGTCCCAAGAATCATGACAGATGCATTTTTACGGGCCTACTGTAAAGACGTGATGAGGGATGTTTACCACCATTCTCTCACAGAAAAGAAGTTACATTGCTTCCGATTATATTTCGATCTCGATTTCGATTTTTATGATTTTGATCATGCCAAGATTGCATCCATATGTACACAAGTCGTATCCAATTTCTTTGAACCAAAAGAAGATGAGAGGTTCCAGCGCTTCGCTTGTAGCGTGAGTCTAAGGGAGCCATGGAATGAAAAGACGGGGATGCACATCATTTTCCCGTACATTGTGTTAGACGACGTGCGCATTGCACTTGCCGTCCGGTCCGGTTTTGTACAGGCCCTGAATGAATGGAACATACTTTACAATTGGGATGATATCGTGGACAGCAGTGTGTACTTTACGGGACTGCGTATGAACCATTCATACAAACTCGATAGGGACGGTGAGATTATCAGAGAATCCAAATACGAACTGAAATACGTACTGGGTTGCGCAACAGAAGAAGAAATTGCGAAATGGAATGTCATGACCGAGATGAGATTCACGAGTATTCACCCACCACACCGCGAGAAGACCGAGCTCACACCCATACACCCAGAAGTCAATTTACCCAAACTAGTTTCTGAACATGAAGTATGGCGTGACGACATTAATATGAAAAGGAGACTTGTGCCACAATTTACAACATTGATGAAACAACTCGATGAAAAATATGCAAGTTTGGCCATCAAGAATGTACAAACCAGGGGCAGTATAAGTCGCGTGACGGTCTACGACAAGTGTGTGAAGGGAAGGGGGCACAACTACTGCACGAACATACAAGATTACCACAACAATGCACGCATTTATTTCTCCATCACGGATAACAAGATAGCACAAAGATGCTTTTGCCAATGCAAAAACAAAGCAGATTGTTACAAATATGTTTCAGACAATAAAATTTTATTATTATAATAAATTAAATACAAATTAAAAAACATAATAAAAAAAAAATATGGATACCATTGATCCAAATGATGATGATGATTCACTCATATCTTACATATCTAATTTAATTTATGAAAATTTCAACAAAGATGAAATTGCACAATTTGCCACCTTCGCCGCCAGCACCTATTATTACGATTCATTTTACCCTTATTTGAGTAATGCATTAAAAGGAATAAAGTTGCCTGAAAATTTTTTGCAAAATAATATTCAAAAAATATTGCAACAAGTTAAAAATATCATTAAACCCTTACCTACTTCTACAACAACATTAGACTTTGAAGCTTTTAAAAAAGAAGTCGTAAAAAAAAATACTATACAAAATTTAATTACTGATGATCAATCAGCTTTTCAAAATACTGATAACATAGGAGGATTTGGTCATTTTAATAAACAATCAGAAGCCGTCAATTTAAAAAAATTTCAAACATCACTTGAACGACAATTACAAGATAAATTTAAGGTCAAGTTATACGGTTGGGATTTACATACTGATTCATTATTTCAAGATCCATTTCGACGTAGTTTATTAGAAAATACTTCAATCGAGTTAAAAGAAGTAATTAATTTCTTGAAACCACTTACAGAGGAATCAATAATAAATAATCATGAAATTGTAGAAAATGATGTTGTTAAATGGTTGCATAGTAAAGGCGTTGCAGCACAGGCTGCAAGGGAAATACTAGATTCAATGACAAAAGGTGATTTAACTGGCTTACCATCAAATATAAGAAATTCAATCGATCCCAAAGGTCTGTCTGAATATATACAGGGCGTAAAAGATGGGTTGCAAAATAATGCTAGTACGGCTACACAAAAATGGTCTGAATTCAAACAATATACACCAGACTTTGAAGTTTATGATGCAGTTGAACATGAATTGCGTGCAACTTTACAAAATACAGCAAAAAATTATGTAAAAACAGGAAAAGGCGCGGTGAAGATTGAACCAGCATATAATAATGAATTAACATCCATATTTAAACAAATATATAATGAAGAAGAAACTGCTTACATATCTATGAAACTTTCACATATTAATATTGAAATGAAAGAACCATCTCAACAAATGATAGATGTTTATAGAGATCAATCACAATATCCAAGTGAGTTCTTATATAGTTTGATTGATGGAGATGGAGATAATTCGAGTCTTCAAAGAATGTCAAAATTAGTATCAGACAAGATTATATCAAATGAATCATATAATAAAGACATTTTTTTATCCGAAAATGGTTATCACAAAGACCCAAAAACAAATAAAATTCGTTACGAATTCATGGAAAAATCAATGGCCTTTTCATCAAAATTTCCAATTTTTAATACCGGAGATATAGAACCACGATGGGATACGTTAATTACATGGGGGAAATTAAGATCATTAAAAGATTTTTACGAATCAGCGGGACGTCTTGTCAGTCAATTTACAGAAACCATGAGAAACATTGACGCTTTAAAGATACAAACAGAGACTAATGACGATCAATGGCCGAAATTTATAAATTCACCAAAATATATAAATCAACAAAAGTACAAAAATTATTTGCAAGAAACAATAATTTCGACATTTTCACCTATTCAAATACCCTTATATAAATGTTACGACGATTTAGATTGGTATTCCGTAATGTTCATAAATGGATATTCTAATACTGATTCTTTTTCTTTAATGAGTAATCAAATAGTACATCATTACGTAGATGGTATGGGGGAGACGACTTCTGTAATACAAGCCAATGAACAAGCTAAAAACGATTTCCTAGTTAAAAAACAAAATTTAAACAAATTTAATAATAATCAATTGAGTAATTTAGAAGAATTGACATTTGGAAAAACTTATCATAATTTGAAGTTGTTAAAAACAGAATTAGACAAAGGGATAAAAACTAAGTTTTTTTATATCACCGAAAAAACCATATTTAGATGGGGCCAGATACAAAAACATTACACAGCACTTCAAAGCAAGTTTGATGAATATCAACAGAATACAGCAGAGTCCAAAAGTTTAAATATCGATGATATAAAAAAATATGAAAACCAGGTTGAAGAACAATATTTTTTAGAAATGAATTCAATATTTTTCAATAATCAATCTTGGAAGAATATACCAATAAAAACGTTGATGCTCAAACTTAGAACTGTTGCATCAAACCCAGAATATTCACGTATTGTATCCAAAGCCTTATCACAATGGAACGATTTTCTAATAACCGAAGATATGATCGAAGATCAATTAGAAGAAGAAACATATATAAAAATAATTCAGGGAAAAAAATCAAATTTTAAACCCGTTATATCTAAATTATGGGGCACGGAAGAAACAATTGATAGTAGTATGCAAGATATGCAAATAAAATTAAATAGGATTATTAAAATTAAAAATTGGAATAATGATATTGAAACAATGAACAATAACATACGATCTACAATTTTGAATTGGAAAAGAGAAAAAACGGCGGGTCTATTCAATATACAACTTAATATTGAAAAAATACGAGAAAAGAATATATGGGAGTTTATAAACAAATTAAGGATATTAAACAACCATTTACCCCCTAGTGATTTGAAGGAAAAAACATATGCAGCATTATTTTCTACCGAACAATTTTTAGATAGTATTCAAGAAGTTAACTATTCATGTCATCAATGGATGTTTGCATTTAATCTTACGGAATCATCACCAAGCTTATGGTCGTGGTATTATAATGAGACAAGAAACAATGAGAATTTTGAAGTTAAATGGCAAATACCAAGAGGCGTTACCCGCGTATATGATAGTGAATTTTCGGGAAAAATTAAGTGGGTTAAGACTGGAATGAGTGGAACTATAGGAATGAGTGATATAAAAATTTTACAAGATTCAAATAGATTTGTAAACAAAACTTTTAAAAGTTCAGCATTATATAAACAAACCACAAATACTAATGTGAATTTGAACGAAGAAATTCAAAAATGTCATGAACAATTTAACACATGCGTTGAAGACTTAAAAAAAACCCGTAATATAAACAATCCATGGCAGTCATGGGATATTTTGAAAAGTATAAAGTCAGAATTAGTAGAAAAAAAATTCGCTAGTGATACATGGTTTGAGTGTACAATCGAAGAGAGAAATTCAATTTTTCGAAATAATCCAGCAATATGGAATCAAATGGGAAGACCTTTGTGGTATGATAACCATGGGCTTGAAACTCAATTTTATGAACAAATATTTGCAAATACTGACAAATCAGAAATTGGAAGAAAAATATGGAAAAACTTTTTTAATCGTATTGTGAGAAGAAGTTCGACTACTAATATTGAACAAGTTCTCGAACCGAAATATTTTGTATCTCAATTAACTTTTACAAGTTTTAAAAATAATATATCTGAAATACAGAATGCATGGTCAAAATTAAGAAATAACGGCATGGAAAAAGAAGATTCGATTAAATCTGAATTAATGGAGTATGATAATAATGAGTGTGAAGAAATCTTAAATCTTGAACCACAAAAACGTATAGAACGAGTTTTGAAAAATATAAAAGATTATGAAAGATACAATCGATGGTTAAATGTACAACAATTCAAAGAAATCGATAATAATTCAATCACTAATTTTTTACAAAGCAGTGTATACTTACCATATTATTGGTACATTAAAACAGATGAATATTCACAACAATCATTATTAAAATTGAGACAAAAAGGGGATATCATAACATTCCAACCCTTGTTGAATTGGTACGAACAAAATAACGACCCTCTATTTAAGAAGATTGCTCAAACAAATTCAACAATCCTAAAAGCATTGGATTTTCGACATGTCACATTTCAAAAACAAGACCAGGGTTTAATCAATTTCTTGAAAAAAGCTGTGACAACAAATAATTTAAAACTTACAGTCGGTACAACTTCCGCAATATTAGTTTCATCCATTCCTTTTATATATACATACATTAACCGCACTAAATTAGATATTAAACAAATTATCACAAATACACGTAATGATATAGAATCTAGTAGTCCCGACACCAACTTGCTGCAAGTAGAAATAAAAGAACTTCAAAGAGAAAATAATGCATTAAAAAAACAAATAAAAGATACAGGAATAAAAAATAATTTAAATATAAGCACTTTACGATATCAACATAAGCAAGATAAGAAAAAAATTAAAAAAGAAATCAAAGATAAATATGTGAGAAAGGAGAGAAAGGAACAATTATTACAAGCATATAATAACCTGAAAAACGAGCACGAAAAGCTAACAGATAAATACAATCAAAGTAAAGGTAAAAAAATAAAAAATGAGAGAGACGAATTTGAAAAAAAATACAATGAATTACTAATAAAAAAGTCAGAACAAAAGCTCAATTATGCCGAAGAATGTAGAGCTCAAATTCAACAATTAGAGGAACAACTAAAAAGAAAGGCTTCCATGACTGATGTTGGTAGTTTAGGGGATAGTGATTTAACAGGGGGGGAAAAACTGAAAACTGAAATAAAACAAACAAATTATGACTTAAATCAAGCCCATATATCATTAGTTGTAGAAACAAAAAAAAATGAAACATTATTAATACAATTAAAGGAATTAGAAGATCAAAATATTATCTTAAATCAAGAAAAAAATAAGTTACAAGATGAAATTAAAATGCAATCTGACACTCACGGAAAGGTACTCGATTGGGATACATCTTCAGAAAATTCGGAATCTTCATCAATTATATCTGAAAGTTCTGAAAGTTCTTCATTGGACCTAGATAATCCTCCATATAAAGTGGCATACGATAATCTTTTGATAGAGAGGAATCAATTCGATACAGATAGACATGATTATTATAGATGTTGTAAAAAATTAAAAGATATTATTAATTTAATAAATAAGCAAATAACAGGGAAAGGAGAATTCAAAACAATTGAAGATCAAAAAATAGACGATAACATTGAAACATACATAACAGATATAACATCAGAAAATTATAAACATACTACTAATATAAGTGAATTAGAAAATTCAATCACAATTTTAGAAAAAGATTTAACGAAAATGGAAAAAAATAAAGAATCTGTAAATAAAAAAGTTAAAAGTATGACAAAAAATATGATAAACATTGCAAAACATTTGAGAATATTCGAAGAACTAAAATTTAATATTCCTAGTAATTATGTGTTTGAATCAGTTGACAAAGAACAAGATATATCAACATTAGAAAACTTTATTTCTAGTATTGAGCTGGAATTATCAAAAATAATAGAAGAATTACGATATATAGTTTCTTTTAAACATGTTATTGACGAAGAATTTCATGATCTAAATAATAGTGATCCAAAGGAACTCATCGTAGGCGTAAAAAAACAAATTAAAAATCAACAGGAATTTATTCAAAAATTCAAAAAAATATATGACAAAATAAAAAATAATTCAACATTTTGGGATACAGATATAGAAAAATGCCGTGTCACTCAAGACACTAAAGACGAAATAAGCATATTGTTACAAATGTTCAAAACATATAACACAATATTCGGAGATTCGCTAACCTTAAAGCAACGAGATATTGGTAACATAGTAGATACACGAAAAAATACACAGTTAAAACAACAATTATTTCAAGAGTTACTCAACAGTGAAATATTTATTGATTTCTGTGCTAAAAAAAAATTTGAAAAAGATATAAGTTTACAAACGATTGAAGAAATATGTATAACGGCCATAGACGCAACCAACACAAATGTCACAAAATTAAAGGCCAATGATAATTACAAAAAATTTGTTGATGAAATAGTAAAACAAATAAAATCAAGGGTCAACCAATATACTATTTTAAATCAAAAATACAATGAAGTGAAAAAGTTAATACCAAGTATTACAAATGTACAAAAAAAAATCATAGAGGTACAAAAAGAAAAAAATGGAAAAATTGGAAGTATTTTAAGAGAAATTGTATCTACCGTTGGCCAAATTGTATAGCTTGGATAAACGAATCCGCCAAATCATCACGCTTGTCATGGCTATTGTAGTGGTCACGTAAATTCTGGGGAACTTGACACACTTCCAAGATATATTCACACATACGCATAGATCGTTTCTTTCGTTCCTGGTATGTCGTTTTTTTTTGAAACTCTGAAACAACAATCTTGTCCGTAGTACCGAAGAGCGTATGGTCCAAAGTTAGTTTGGACCGGGCCGCCACGAATACCAAATTCGTCTTATTCAAATCTACATGGACCCGATAATACGTGTAGAGGGCCGCGGACATCTGCTGCATGTTCACCGACCCGAAACGGCGACCACCCACGGGTTGATTCTCTATAATAATGTGATCAAAGTCATACTTGTTATGAAAATTTAAGTCATCGAGTTTCTGGACGAGGCAGCTCATCTTATCCGTGGAGGTCAACTTACGCTTACGACTCTTAGGATTGATGGTGATCCAGGCGTCCGAGACGTCGTATACACCCCATTCAAGAATAGTAAAACATGGTACCGAAGGTTTGTACTCGATCGCACAAGCTGCCAAATTAGTACACCCCACATCAAAACTTAAAATTAGCATAATTTATTCACCTATTTATTTATTTATTTATTTATTTATTTTAATAATATGCAAAATAATAATATATTATTAAAACTATAGTTTTTTTGTTTGCTTTTTTGATTTATCCGGATACACATTTTGAACATTATCGATAATATAATATAATATTATACATTATACAATTTTCAATAAAATTAATTTACACTTAAATTTTTTTATTTTCAAATTTAATAATTATTTCATTTTGTTCAAAAAAATCCACATCTCGGGCATGTATTTAAAATCATTTTTTGGTATGGTCCCAAATAATAAAAACACATACATAAGTATGATGACAAGTCTATGGATGGATAAAAGGAATGTCCATTTACCAGGACGCAGGTGTTCATGGACTGCTTTCAAACCATCGATAAATATGACATTTTGAACAGATTCCCTTATCCAAAAAGTATAAAATGGTACCCTAGGCCTTATCTCGACGGTTTGAATTAACATTTCGGGGCTTACCTTTTCATCATTATCCCTATTCATTGTAGAGAATAGACAGGACATGAATTGATTCAAAAATGCATGATCATCCCCATCAGTGGACCCAGATGACATTTTCACACCAATCGTACTTTTCGCATCATGAAATACAGCATGGGGGTAATTACACATGAGGCCACCATCCACGTAATATTTATTGTTGTACTCAATTGGACTGAAAACCATGGGTACCGCTACAGTCATTAAAATTGCTTTCGTCACGCTCATACTTGGCGTGCTGCTATAATCGAGGTATTCACACCTCTTATTTGTAACATTACATACACAGACAACGAACCGCTTATTCGTATATTCATACAATTCACATAAAGTTAAGTCATATTTACCAAATTTCCTATACAAAAAATTTTGAATAAATTCGACCATCTTCTCATTGTTATTGAAACCATTATTTTTCCAGATGTTGACGGGGTCGGAATACCGGAGTACGGAATTCCGGTCATATTTATTAATTTCATCAATCATGTCACATATTTGAACATTGCAGACCACGAAGAGTGATATTATAGCACCGACGGATGTCCCCGCGCATGATTTAATTTTATTAAGGAGGGGTGTACCCAATCTATGCAATGAATTATGTTCCAGGCAACACAGTGAGCCAATAAGGGCATACGCATTACAACCACCCCCACTAATAATAAGATTTTCAATATTTTTTAAATTCATAATATATTTTAGGGTCTTTTCAGGTTTGTGGTGTAATTGATGATATTTTTTTTCTTCTATAAAAATTTAAAAGAAATTAAAAAATATAAATTAAATTTTTGTAATTTTTTTAATATTATATCAACTTTTTTTCAAGAAAATTTTAGAAGAAGAAAAAAAAAAAAAAGTTAGGTTAAAATAATGTCATCATCGTCATCAGACAGAGATAGTCTCAAAATCGACCAATCCGATGACGAACAAAAGAATATGTATGCAAAAAAGTTATCGAATCTTCTTATACAGTTCATCACAAGTATGTCCAAGGTATTCCCCGAAGATAAGAATCTACAATCATATAAACTAACATTTGACCCAGACGAATTAGACATTCTTGAAAAAATACACGAAAGCTTCCAAGAACATTTAGGCCATGATGTATTATGTTCCAAATCAATCCTACGTTTAACAGGGCAAAGTCCCACTTTCTACTCCCTCGTGCACATGGAAATGTACGATGAACTAATCGAATTTATCAACATCGATCTATTTAACGATATTAACATGAAAACAAAATGGTCGGAAATGAAGGATAATGAAGAAAGTGCATCAGCAATGGAAAAAGTCATATTCAACATGGCTGTAATATGCAGAAAAGCACACGGGTTATCCTCTAGATTTTCAGATATGCCATCCAAAGACGAAATTCAAGAGGATATGGAAAACCATCCGGGTGAGATACTCATGATTGAAAAATCAGGCGCAGACGTAAGCTTTCAGAAAACTACAAAAGACTCGATTGCAACACTCCTCGCACATTTCGACAAAATTTTCAAATTGAAAACGAATATAGACGAGGTCAATGTATCCAATGTCGTAGATGATATCATCATTTGTAAAAAAACCATTTCAGATTGTATCGAAAGAAACGATATTACCACATTGCTATCCTTACCTATTCATATCTTTGAGGAGGGTGCCTTACTGAAACAATGGCGCACTAATGAAATTGAAAATGAGGAAGAATGGAGGGTGGAGGCATTCAAACATCTTGCGCAAATTCTTACTCTGTTTGAAATTAATACAGCCGTACCTGATAATGTAATGAATACAATAGAAGATTTAAGCCAAGACATTTTTAACAGTATCCAGGGTGGTAATTTTTCACTTGGAAATTTGAATATACATAAAATATGTTCGGATTTATCAGAAAATATAAACGAAGACGATTTGCAAAATTTTAGTAAAAATATACCTGCAATCATGAATTCAATATCAACTCTCGGCAAGACGATTATGAAATAACTCAATAATAATAATAATAATAATAATAATAATAATAATAATGATAATAATAATGATAATAATAAAAAAAATATTCAAAAAATATTAAATAAAAAGAGTACCAACGATAATTAATTTTTAATCATATTCATCATATTTATCCGGATATTCTGTTGCTCCTGCCGTAATACTAATCATCTCCGTCTTCGCGTCATCACCCAACTCAGTTACTATGTCCGACAATTTCTGCAAATCAATAACTTTATATTTTTTTTTGTTCGATGGTTCATTCAGTTGAGAAATCAAAAATTCTCTATGATTGCATTTGGTGTCATCATTTTGTAAATTTTTTGTTATTTGAAGTATACCATCTTGCACGTACTTAAAAAACGAATCATGGTAATCATCTAGAATAGCCATGCGATACAATTTCAAAAACTGTTTTTCATCCTTTTCATCCTTTGTTACAAATCGTATTGGTTCTATGATATAATTACGCAAATCTGAATTCTGACAAATTCCCCTAATATTTTCTTTACTCAAATCTAGCTTTTTATAAGGTGGTTTTTTTGAATGGTAATCGTTTTTGAAATATTTTACAATATTTTTCAAAATTTGTTGTTGGTCTTCGGGTATTACCACAGAATTTTCATTTCCCATATTTATAAAAACTATTCACTTCTTTCAGGAATTTTATTTTATTTTATTTTATTTTATTTTATTTTATTTTTCTTTTCTTTATATTTTTGACACTAAAAAGTTTGTTAAATTAAAGTATTTAATTAAAATATTAAATTTATAATTTATATCTATCTAAATTCATTTAAAACATATCTAGTATGTATTTTCTTAATGCTATTTTGAATTTGTGAATCAAATGCAATAATATGTTCATAATTCTTTTCGCTAGGGGTTAAATAATAATTAAGACAGTGTAATATTATCCACGTTGGTTCACCCCATATTAACCTTATTCTTAATTGTGAATTATTATTATCTCTAAAATAATTACCACAATTTTGCATAGTATACAAATTTTTATCTTTGATCTGTTCCTCTGTTAATTCATTGTCATTCATTGCGGAAAGCCTTTGAATATATTCATATATATATATCTGCCTATACTTATGATTATTAACCCAGGAATTTACCAAGTGTGGGAGCTCCTTACGCATTTTACCTGCCGCATTCATATTTTGAACAACATCTCTTTGATTTTCAAAAGTTTCATTATAAATAAATTTTTTAGGGCATTTTCTCGTTATAAATCTTTTTATTTTATTCTCTATACGTATAGACTCATCCTTCGATGTCAATATTCTCCTTTTTAGTTCGGTAACATCTTGTCTACCCGAACTACGACCTTTGTCAAAATACTCGATAGCCATTATAAACGTTATTTTATAATAATGTATTTTTAAACTTATACCGTCATTTTATTTTATGATAACACATCATCTTTATTTATTTGAATTTATTTGAATTTATTTGAATTTATTTGAATTTATTTGAATTTATTTGAATTTATTTGAATTTATTTGAATTTATTTGAATTTATTTGAACATGGATATGAAAACAGGGGTGTATGCCATAATCATGATAATATTCCATAATATTCCACCCGGTGAAAAGAATGCCCGCAGATCGCCGGGTGTATCAGGCATGGGGGGGCGTTTATAAATACACTTACGAGTATAATAGAGAATAATACTACCCACTTCAATAAACAAAATCCCAATACACATATCCATAAACGACTTTTTATTGGGATTACACATTGCCATACATCCGAATAAAAGTATACCAACACCCAAAAAGTATACCAAGTATTCTACCAAAGTATCTGCAAATACAAGACATGTAAATGAAGCAAGGATCAAGGATGCTGTAATTGAAAACCAGATGGGCTTGTCCACATAAAATCTACGAAATGCTACATAATAAAATGGCCACAACATTGCAGCAATCCATATACATTCCCAAGTATAATTATCAAAATAATAAGCACTTATTTTCATATTTTTTTTTCTATTTTTAAGGGGATTTTTTTTTAAAGTACTTACACTTACAATATATATAAAAAATAATAATTTTTTATAAAACTAGTTCGTCTGATTTTATAAAGAAAATTTATTTGAAAACAAATATTATTTGAAAAACATAGGTATTGTCTACAAAATAGCTTTCTTGCTATTTTGACTTTGACGGTGGCCACATGACATAACATTATATTTTTTGCTAAAAAATGAATCTTTTTTACAAGAATCACAAAACCGCGAGCCATCAATACCAAGTCCTTGCATGAATTTAGTACCATATCTGTTAAATTTTTCACATGATGACACATCAACCATGGGACGGCATACTTTAATTCGAACACTTTGGATAGTTTGAGGGTCTTCTTGTATCTTCCCCAAAATCAAGTCGTAGAATTCCGGACCACAGCACACACCAAGAGTCGAGGTGTCAAAATGTACATCCTCGAACTTTTGATCACCACCATAAAGTATCGAATAATGACCCGTATTTAATCCAAAATTTTCAAAAACCATACCATCAAACATCAAAATATTCTTCTTTTTTATCAAGGGCGAGAATACGATTACGGATTCCTTAAGAATACATTCATGCCTATGAAACTCCTGTTTATACGAAAAACACTTATTGCAGAAAAAACATCTCATGTTACCATCCATGTTTTCACGGGCTAATTTTTGACTATCTTCGTACAATTCCCACATAAGTTCCAGAGGTATTTTGATAGACGTAAGCCCAATATGTGTTTCATTCACAATATGGCAAATAAATGGAAATTGCGAGAATAGTACACAAGCAAAACATAGCAGGTTAACGTCCTTGATAATTTTATTGTCCCTGTAAAGATCAAAAAAATAAAATGGCGTCTTTAAAATCCAAAACTTATCAGGCACAAAAAATCGAAAACAATCTTGCATCGTTTCAATCATATGCCTTCCTTGGTCTTTGATTCTTATTTTACACATAGTGTCGTTTGGTTCAATCAATTTCGTAAACTTGTAATGTATTCGATTAATCTTCGGATTTTGGTGAACGAGCATTTCATCTTCCTTTAAACTTCCAATATGATTATACGAACACCCATCCAACGTGTTCGAATAATGAGTGCCAATATCAGGGTTTCGTTGATCGTTCAACTTATACTTCACTTTTTTGTATTGCTTATTTTTTATTTCATCGTCACCCTTCAACTTTTCGATGTAGAAATTTGCAATTTCAGTTAATTTTATTTTTAAATTCACGAGCATCTCCTTCTTGGATTCTTTGTCGAATTCCCGGAAATAAGTTTTGAAAAGGTCAAAAATAATGTGATTAGTAACAACCACTTTACCCGTCAAATCTCGCTCAGCAAGAGCGTCGTACAAATACACCACTACCATTTTTTTTTATTATTATTTTTTAGGATACGCACTATCTTGTTACGCATGTTTCATTAAATACTATGCATGTACATACAATTTGAAAAAAAAAAAAAATTTTTTTTTTTTTTAGACATCGAAATTTATATTAACATGAGATTCACTTTTACAAAAACAAAAAGGTAAAACGGTGAATAAATGAATAATATTTTGAATGGCCACTGAAAAAAAAAAAAAAAAAATTTTTTTTTTTATTATTTTTATTATTATTTCTCCGGTGCCTACACGTGTCAAATTCTCATTTATTTGTTTTATTTGTTTTATGGATTAAACTCGAAATTTTTATTGGAATTTTCATTGAAATTTTTATTTTTATTTTTATTTTCATTTTCATTTTTACAACATTTTTTACGAATTGAACACAAACATCCACATACAATACATAGTACAGGGAAAATTACACATGTAACCATTAAACCAACAACTAAATGTATCAATTCTTCTTTATCAAGCGTTAACATTTTTTTTTTGAACTTTTGAATGTTTGAGTATAAACTGTAAAATTTGTTTTGTTTACTAAGTATACATACTAAAAGTATTTCTATTGCTTTGTTTATCTTCACCATTTGAAAGACAAGACTCGTAAAATGAAATATCTGTCAACAATTTCTGTCTGAAACTTCCTCTTTTCTTACGTGCATATATTTTGTCTATAATTGTCTTCAAAGTTCTCTTTATGACACGAACACCACCACCATCATTACCATTTTCCATTTTGGATATGATATAATTCAAAATATGATCCGGAATCATAAAATTGGACTTTGTATCCATCAAACCAGGTAAAATATACTTTTTACAGATTTCCTTCTGGTCCATCTTGTTATATTTTTCAATATAAAAAAGTTTCATTCTATCCAATAAAATTGGATCAACCTTGGTTTTGTCATTGAATGCGAAAACAAAGGTTATTCGTGAAAGATCGATTTTGAATTCAGAACCGATATAACGATCAATGAAGCTGCCATTCTGAGTTTCGTCGATGACGTTCAATAAAACATCAGATATCTCCTTACCTTTGCTCGTATCGGATAATTTGTCAATTTCATCAAAAAATATAATCGGATTCATGATTCCCGAATTGCATAAAATGTCCACAATTATACCAGATTGGCTGCCTTCGTAACAATAATTATGCCCAACTACGTATGAACTATCAGTCTGTCCACCCATATTCACAACATGTGCTGGCAATTTCAATATTTTAGTCAAACCATCCTTTGCAATCGTTGTCTTACCCACGCCTGGTGGTCCACATAATCCAATTATCATGGGGGTCGTCTTTTGACTACCCTTTGTCACCCAACGACATATGTAGTCTAAAATAGACTCTTTCAAGAGAGATTGACCATAGACCACAGAATCCAGAACATTTTTCGATTCAATTAAAAACTCATTCAATTCTTTCTTTTGTGCCGAGAATGATAATGGTGGTTGTACGTAAGTTTCAAATGGTATGCGAACAAGCTTTTCCACATAAACCGTGAATTTAGCCGAACAATCATTTGCCAATCTATTCAAAATCTTGCATTTCATTTTACCATTCATGGTTGACTCCAAAATTTGAATTTTAAGTGGCTTATTGAGAGTAGTACTACTCTTTTGTTTTTCCAAAAATAAATCGATATTTTGAAAAACCAACTTACTCAACTCTTCCTCATCCAATTTTTCCATATATTGTATCTCATCAGTCTTCAAATTTAGATCAGAAAAAAGGCGAAAAAGGGCATTCTTCGATGCTGATTTATATTTTCTTTTGAATGTTCGAATTTTGTGCTTCTTGATCTTATCGGTTTCAGATACCATTTTTTTTTCCTGAAAAAATATAATTTTTTGTCACATATTAAATAAATTACAAAAAAAAAAAATAAATAAATTTTTGTAATTACATAGAAAGTTTGAAATATATATTATATTTATATATATATATAATGGCTCTAGGATTTTCAAACACTGCTAGATATGATAGGGCTCTAAATAACTTTTATACAACAAACGATAATGATCAACAAGAGACTGTAATAAGTGATAATCAAGCAAATTCTATAAATCGTACTGTGAGTTTTAAGACACAAAAACAAGAAAATAGTAAAGAAGATGAGAACGAAAGCTCAAATACAGTCGTTGTAAAATCAAAACATGATAGACAAGAAGTAAGATTTTATGGTGATGTTATAGAAGATACATTTTCAATAAATCCAACAACAAATCAAACAAGTGACATACCAAAAGGTACAAGGGTCCTATGTTCACACCCAATTACAAAAAAAATGATGAACGGTAAAAATTTGGAACTACTCACAGTTTACGGTATTGATAGAGAAACAACCAAAATCGAAATAAGCCAACTGTGTATTAGCAGTGTCGATTTGACGAATGATAGAAAAACAATATTTGTTAATAACTTCAAATTTTAATTTAAAAATTTAAATTTAAATTTAAGTTTAATTTCAAATTTAATTAAAAAAAATGGAAAATGGAAATGAAATAATATCTAATATTACCGACATTAAAAATAAATAAAAAAAATAATTGTTAAATTGTTATTGTTTTAAAGCTTTCTAGTGCATCCACGTGTCAAATTCTCATTCATTTAAATAATTCGATGTAAAAAAAAAAAAAATTTTTTTTTTTTTATATTTTTGAATATAATTTATGTATGCACATAACAACGTAACCCAAATTAAAAAAAAAAAAGAAAGAGGGAGAGAGAGAGAGAGAGGGAGAGGAAAACCAAATTATTGCCCCAAACCCTACACCAATCATGTATAAATACAATAGACGCCAATGGGATATATCCACCATTGACCAAAATAAAATAAAAAAGATGAAGAGGAGGAAAATAGAAATTAATCACGACAACGAAAATAAAAAATGTGAGGATGACGAAACAGAGCCTGTAGTTAACATTGAAGAATTCAAAAAAGCATGTCTACAAAAAATACCAAAATGGTTTGGAGTCGGATTTCAACAGGATTCTTGCAGAAAAAAAATACGCGAAATAATATTAAACCCCTTAAAGTTCAGGTTTATTATTATTCATGGACCGAGTGGTATCGGAAAGACAAGAATTGCAAAGTTTACACTGGAGGAGCTAGGCTATATTGTAAAAAGTCCATCGATAGCACGAGATACATTGACACCGAAATCTATCCATTCGTTCCTAAGTGCATTAGAAGTTGATTCCAGAATGCAAATTGGCGATAAACATTTCTTTAAAAAAGAAAACATTGCATTAATCTTAGACGATTTCGAAACAATTGCTGAGTATGGCCTACAAGATGAGACACAGGGTCAATCCATTTTATGTACGATACAAGCATTCGTACAACGAGAACAGCGTTTGAACCCTCTTGTGATTATAATGAATGATTTATATGCTCACAATCTTACAATGAAAAAAATAATTGAAAAAAGTCAAAAGATTGCGATGAGTAAGATAGAGGAGATCGATGTTGAAAAAATTATGCTTCGCAAGTATTGTAAAAATAGTAAAATGATTGCAAAAATGGTGGATGGTGATATTCGAAAGGCACTCATCCTGAACAGATTCGAACACAAAAAATTGGGCGATTTCACAGAACGTAGTATGGAATATAGTATTTTTGAAAAAACTAATTTCTTTTTCATTGAGAGTGAGAGCAAGCTGCAGATGTGCGACTCCTCCGAGCAGTATATTCATGATTCTAACAAATCAAACAAAACTCGAACATTGTGCCCATACCCGAAAGATAGCCAGTATGCGAAAAGTTGGGGTAGATTCAGGTCGACAAAAAACACATGTTCTGAAGATAGATACAAACGACGAACACAAGACTCCAAAAATAACTTTCTAACAAGAATTGTCAAGGAGGATACATTATTACAAGAAACGATGATACATGAAAATTATCCATCGAATATGTATGGAAATATAGAAATATGGAACGATTCCACGTACAAGAATATGGTCTCAAAAAAACAAAATCTTAAAAAAAATACCAAATTCAATAAAGAATTTTCATCTTGGATACGATTGAACAAGATGGATATGATTGCAAAAGATTTGTCAGATGCTGACATGTTTAAATACGAAGATGATTTCAAATGCTTTACACTTGCAAGCAGCTTTAAGGTTAGAGACAAGGAATCTTTTAAACGTAATAAAAAAACATTTGTATCTTTTCAAAAATATTCAACACACTGCAAAAATTACAAGATTTCAAAAAATCTTCTCCAAAAATGCACTAACGATACGAGGAGCGCTACTATCCTGGATTACATACCAATACTGAAAAAAATGCACAAAAATGTCAATTATCCAATAAAAGAATTCAATGGCAAGTCCGAGATCACGAGGACAGATATGGACGATCTCTTAAACAATTTCAAACATCTATAGAATTTGGTTTTAAATGCTTCAAAAGTAAAATATAAAATATAAAATATAAAATATAATATTTCAAGAAATAAAGATTATAAAAAAATAAATATGAATTACCAAACAAAATTATCCATTAAAAAATTCGAACCATCAAACATCAAAAAACATCGAATATTTCTATTGATTGGGAAACGAGGTACTGGCAAGACAACACTCATGAAGGATTTAATATTCAATATCAAAAACTACGTTGATTGTGTTTTTGCATTTTCACCCACACACGATACATTAGACGAATTCAAAAAATTCGTACCAAACGGTTTCGTTTTCGATAGTTTTGATACGAGGGCATTAGAAAAAATTGTTGCAAAACAAACGAAACTAAAAGAGTACAAAAAAAAATTATTAAATATTGTCATTTTATGTGATGACTGTGCATACGATAAAAAAAATTTAGCAACCGATATTGTTAGAAATATCTTTATGAACGGTAGACACATAAACATAACACTCATATTCGCAGTTCAATATTTAATGGATATAAGCCCTTCTCTTAGAACAAATATAGATTATGTATTTGCATTACGGGAAAATATAAGAGCGAATCGTGAAAAATTACACAAATACTTTTTTGGTTGTTTTTCAAATTTTAAAGATTTTAATTCTGCATTTGAAAAGACAACATCAAATAATGAATGTATTGTCTTAGATAACACGACATGTTCTGATAATTTAAACGAACAAATATATTTTTATAAAGCTGAAATGACACTGCCAAAATTTAAATTAGGGAAAGAATGTTATTGGAAATTAGATAAAAGATATTACAAACAAAAATCCGAAAAGGTTACAAATAGATTTGATGATAATATCAAACAGGTTTTAATTGCCCCCGATGATTAAATCTATAATATCCGCTTTTTTTAGATTTTTTACATTTTTCAATCCTTTTTCCAATGCTATTTCAACAAGCTCCGGTTTTTTTTTATCGTTGAGGTTTATAGAAATAGTGCGCCGCATACCACCATCATCTTCCCCTTCCCCTTCCCCATCATCTACCTCTTCATCCCCCCCTTCATCTTCATCTTCATCTTCATCTTCCTCTTCCTCTTCCTCTTCCTCTTCCTCTTCCTGTTCATCTTCCTCTTCTTCCTCTTCCTCTTCTTCTTCTTCCTCTTCCTCTTCCTCTTCTTCCTCTTCTTCCTCTTCCTCTTCCTCTTCATCATCTAGATATTCAGCCACATCCAATAACTGTGGTATTTCGATTTCCAAATTATCAATGACTTCAAGCACTTCTTGTAACGTCTCATGATTACTATCAACCTTTTCTGATATTCCCTTCACAACATGTAAAATTTTATTCAATAAAACATCGTTCTCACCTTTCATACGTTTTTGTTTAATACTATTTTCATTGCATGTTTGTACACTTTCCTGCCCAATAACATCAAAATATTCGATCGCCATTTTTTTATATATTAAAATTTGTTTTTGTATATTAAAATTTTTTTTAATTTTTTTTATAATATACATGATAAAAAAGTATTGTATTAATTTTTTCATTAAAAAAGAGGTTTGTTATCATTCTTTCGAGATCTTGAATGTTTTGCTTTTTTTTTTGACAAAAGCCATATATTCAATGGATTGTTGAGGTTACTTGTAGTGTGCTGAATTCTTCTTGATGATGTAGAATGGTATGTACCATGAACTTTTATCGCAAAACTTGCCTCACCATCCGGTTCGTATTTTTGTTTGATTTCCTCTTCTTTAAAATTTCTACACTCTGTACCAAATCCTATCCATTTATTCTTTCCCCGAAATTTCCCCGACGGTTTATAGGTATTGAACAATTTTCTAGGAAAAATACCATAATGTAAGTCAAAGTACTCCAACCCCAACCTACAATATTCTCGTTCCTTATCGGTCAAGCAGGAATAACCTCTATAATGATAATATAAATCATGAACAATATCAGATATTTTTTTATCAACGACACTATAAGGAATTAGGCAAGATTGTAGATGATTGGTTTCGTCAATAATTTTTTGCTGAAGGGGACTTCGGTCACAACGACGAATTTCCAAACAAATGCGTCTGATGTTACAAATAATGAAAAAACCACAATTTTGCAGAAATATAGTCAAAGTATCTTCATTTTTTTCAGCAAGTTTCAAAAAATGATTCGCACGACTTGTCCACGATTTACATTGTCGGAGATTCTCACAATTCAACCACGAGTGCTCAATATGATGCTTTGTTTGGCTTTCATCGTCCGTCAGATATTGTAATGTTTGAACACAAATAGTTTCACAACCCAATTCGTCACATAAAAATGTCACATCCTTCATCAGGTGCAGTTTATGCAAAAATTTACATTTGATCTTTATGTCCAGATGACCAATAGAAACCACATATCGATCTTCACATTTGGATATTTCATGTAATCTGAACTCCCCAAAAATATATGATATATCCCTCTCGCAAATAATATGTATTTCATCTACTCTATCATTTGGAATATGATTGTAACGTCTTCGACAATTATAAGAAAGTGTTGTCTTAGCATGAAGAGGAACTTCGAAAGCATCAGTAGGTACACGCTCTAATTCGAAGGCCTTCTTGAGTCTGCTACCATCTTCTATTTTTATTGGTTTTTCTGTAACATAGCATATATTTTTAGTGTTTCTTCTTTTTTTTTCATCGACGCTTTTACACAGTTGAGAAATTCTATCACAATACCATTCGCATCCATGTATTTTATTCGTGGTATTTAACGGTAAGACACTCACGCTACCACCACTCAAAAACCTCCGATGCACCGCCAAAAAGTTATCATCAACCTCATAAAGAATCCAACTCGAAAGATTTGTATGTAAACGTATATTCTTTGATAATTTTTTACGCAAAAATCTTCGTCTTTCCGTATTACATACAACTTTTTTTGTTATTCTTTCACATTCGGGAACATTCGTAAGAGAAAATTGATGTGAAGCTGTAACATTAGAAAAAAATTGTATTTTTTTGACATCATCACGAAAAAAACGTATGGAATGTTTTTGTATAATTTTTTTCAAAGATAAAATGGTATTCGTGGAAACGGCATTCTTTTTTTGTTTTAAAACACATCTCTCCAGAATATTGAAATACTTTTCCATAATCACGGTAGGGGAAGGGGTGGGGTAGAGGGTGTAAAAAAACTAAATTTCCATTTCTTTAAATAGACCTTGTACAGTGACAAAAAAAATTACATTAAAAAAAAAAAAAAAATTTTTTTTTTTTTTCAACCGGAATTCAAATTAATATAAAATTTATGTTGACACACTCTGAAAAATTGCAACAGTATTTTTGAATTAATAATATAATTTCCACCAAAAAAAAAAAAAAAAATTTTTTTTTTTTTTATGTTTCTATTTTATTTTCCCTACCGCCGCGTGTCAAATCCTCATTCCTTAGAAAAGTTCTATGGTGCATCCACGTGTCAAAATTCTCATTCATTTGAATAACATATTTTAATAACATGTCAAAAAAAAAAATTTTTTTGAATTATGATTGTCCAACAATTATACAAGACTTATGATGTAAAACCACCTTGGTGGTGTTGCAAAGAACGATTAAAATCTGTCTGACCCACAAACCCATTTGAATCTAGATCGGCTGATTTTACCATGTACATAGATTCAGACATATTAAATCTATATGGCATTAAGTCATGATTTATTTGTGGCATAACATGCTGCCGACCTGCATAAATTTCACTATTAAGTGAATTTGGATGGGTTCGTTTATAATTACTATTTCGAGATTGTGTAGTTAACCACCCATAATTTTTACGTTCGCATGTATTTAACATGTCACTTTGATTATTACTATTCGAATGAGCATTACGAGCAGAAATAAAAGCAGGTTTTCGATGTGACTCGATCATTTTTACCAAATCAGGGGCTTTCGTCGATCCTTTCTGATTATAAACTGCAGCATTCTTACCCATTGGTTGCACCTTTTGAATTCCGGACACATCATAAAGATTTCTGTGATCGTTTTTACGATTAGGAAATGGCGTGTGTGTTGGCCTAGTCGAGGTAGTAGGTCTCGTTACTTTTGCATTAACTAATCCTTTCACTACATCAGCTCCCCCAGACACACCACTTAAAAAATTCTTAGCATTTGAACCACAAACAATTGGACAAAGTGCTGCAACAGATATAATAATCAATATAAGCGAGATGCAATTTTTAACATTCATTTTTTATTTTCAAATATTTATTTTTTTTCGTATTTGCATCTACATAATAGATTTTTTTGAATTGGCATACAAAATATATGCATAATATTAAAAACCAACAATAAAAATTAAATCAAATAAATAAATAGTATAAAAAAAAAAAAAATGGATTCGGAAATTCCAGATTCTTTGAAATATATTTTAGAAGATAATATCGATGAAAATTTTGAACCAACAAATGTAAACACATTAACAACAAAACAAGTGATAATGGCAATACATTTTATTCAACAATCATGGTATGATTTATGTAAACAACGGCAGAAATTTGAAAAAGATAGGAGGAAATTTACAAAAGATATTCAAAGACAAGAAACGATTACTAATAAAAACACAATGTGTGAATAAAAAATATTGTATTTTTGAATAAAGTTAAATTTTATTTCATTGTTAATTTTTATTTTATTTTTTTAATTACTACATGCACAGCCTTTATGATAAACAGTCAATCCATCATTTCTCACAGATCTTGCAACAGGGGTTACATCTACACCATTTCTATAGACATGTAGCGTTTGATCATTCTCTACAGATTTCACATGTCTAACCTGTGGTTTTTTTTTCCATTTTGGCATTTTTATTTTATTTTTATTTTTATTTTTAATTTTAGTATTTTTATTTTTATTTTTATCTATCTTATTTCCATTATTTTTTTTCCACCAACGTTGGATAGACTCCACAGCTTCTATATCTATCTTGGGTGAAGTTTGTACTTCAGCAACATTTTCATTATCTGGGATTCTAATAATTCTCAAACAAGGATATTTAGTACTGTACACATCACTAATTCGTTCTAAGGAAATACCAGAATGTTTCACAAATGGTTCTTGTGATATTTGATTTCTATCCCTCGTGTCAAAAATTTTGAAAGATTCGGGTAAATATGGTCTGATATTCGACATGCTAACATCTTTATCAGATTCGACACCACGCCTTTTTGTCACAATCCAATTAGTTTCATCAGAAAAACGTACGGGGTGGGTATTTGAAACGCTAAATGGTACACATACCCATGTGTCACCATGACTCAGATATACAGATGACCAATATGGATCTGAATCACCCTGCCTCGATAACAAATAATCCATCTTTGGATCAACATATGACATACCGAAACTATGCGATCGAAAATTCATATCTTCACCACCACAAGCCCTCAATATTTGATTCCTAAACTCCGGAATGCTTACGAACGCATTAGCGGCATCACCTTTATCAGCGACCGAATTAGTAAATATAGCACCTTCCGTAGACGATAAGCTACCATCTAGTACTTGCCCAATAGATGGTGGTTTGGTGACCGACGGCGTCCATAATATAAGCTTTAAAATATCTTTCAACATTTTACCCTTACCCAAAGAAGTCGATGCACACATTTTCAGAATCCCAGATACGACTTGATTTACAACGCGAATTGCATGTACGGTGGCAACAGCAGCACGGTCGAAATTTTCACCCCAATAGGATTTGGATAATATTACCGCGTTCTGCGATTGATGATTGAGAGAATCTTTCCGATAACGGTGCGGTTTGACTAAACGATGTCCTAAAATTCTATTCGCATGCGATTGAGAATCAATGTCGCCAACACCATCAATATTCGCATTAGCATCTCTATTCTTTTCACAAGCATCAACATTTATTCGGACGAAATAGTTTTTACCCTCCCCCTGCTGCATATCTGCCGCAAAATTAATAAGAGTTGGTATCACACCCGTATAAGTAACACCGTCGTTACTAACGAAATTAGGACCATTACCACTTTCCTCACGCATTAACATGTTTTCACTGGCATTAGATGCCAAATCCTTTTGTTCATAATCGAATTTACCAAATGAGAATGTCGTCGACCCCACAGCAGATTCGGCCAAATGACCCGGCAATTCTTTACCAAGATCAAAATCGACATTAGGACAAAGGCCAGTTTCTAGAAATGCTTGTGAAAAATGTGTGTCGGGTGTGATTGCAACGCTAGCAGCTTTATACATGCTGTTCAACTCGGGGGCCAGTTTTTCACGAACTGATGTATGAAGAGCATTCCAATAGGCTAGAGGAAATGCAGGGGCGTCAATGAGCACGGTCAGATTATTATTGTTCATTATTTTGTTGTTTTGTTATAATAAATAGATAGACGAAAATTTGTTTTTATAGATTTAACACATATATTGGGAAAAAAAAACGAGGCATGATAACATTGGAACAGATTTTGGACATCGTAGGTGAAGATCTATTTAAATTCTTGGACGTCCGGTCAGCCGTAAATCTAGCATTATCATGCAAAAAGATGGAAGTAATGATGCAAGCACATTATACCAGATATGTATTCACATGCAAATTAATGGCATTCATAAAATATAACTCACTAACATTGAAAGCGAGTATACTGCCGAATACCAAATTCTCAGAATTTGGTTTCCACTGGCAAAATGAGTTTTACTTTATACGAAATAACATTCTCACAAATGAATCGAAACAATCATATATATATGTACTACCACAATTCGATAGAATGTCCTTCCACCACACTGAATATTCTATCATATTTGGAGGTGGGATACTCAACTCTAATATCTACAAACTCCAACTCACAGATTTATCATGCAAAATAATTTTTCGATTACAAACACCAAGAATTGGACATAGTATACAACACTTTCAAAATTATACAATAGTGAGCGGTGGTATAAACGATGGATCTTTTATACAAAATATGGAAATTTGGAACGGCATTAGTACAGAAATAATACATTTACCATTCAAATGCCTGAATCACAATTCACATATAATCAAAAGCCTCGTCATATACTTCACGGGCGGCGTTGACGAAAATTGGCATCAAATATCAGACATATATTACTATGATATAAAAAATAAGAAGTGGGGTGTCCTACCATCTTTGAATATAAATTCCAATATTTTCACTTCGGTTTCATCAGGGGAAGGGGATGGAATCCTATTAATGTGCAATAACAGATTTAAAAAAAAAATTGATATTATTAGCATATAAGTGTGTTTTAAATTATTTCAAAATACTCTTCAAACAATTAACATAACTATCTTTTATTTCGTTATTCTCAATTAATTCACTTATCTGATTTTTATTAAAAAATTGAATTTTTGATTTCTCTAAAAATTCCTTGCGCACCACGATGTTGTATATGGTACCAAGTGCATTGTAGATACGAAGACATCTTAATTCCCTAAAATTAAGTGCTGTGTAATTTAAAAAGAGCATCCATTTCTTATATGTCTCGCTATAAAGACGAGTTGATACCCGCATGTGCCTGGCAACAACTTTTACAATTGTTCTTTCAATGAAATCATTACCATGCTTCAGTATTGTTGAAATTTTGATCGATAGTTTTTCCTCGTCGAATTTAATTTCCTTTATACACACCACACACCACCTCCTATTTATACTATCATCATCAAGTTTTATATACTGATTAATATGGGGATATTCGCAAGTTTTTACCAATAATGATATTTCATATTTAAATTGCTTCAGATCTCTCTTCAATAATATCAAATTCTCACGCAAAGAGTGAAAGAGGCTCGGGATTCGGAACTTGATTAGAGAGTGGGGTATTTTACAAATATATAGGACATGCTTGAATACAATGTCACCGTCACGACATGTGCTGGTGATTTTATAGTCGTAATTTTTATCAATTAAATAATTCTTAATGTCAAAAACTTCGTCATTTTTATCACAAATAAGTCGAATGGTGAAAATAGTTTCCTCGCAGAACTCCCGTGCAGCGGTATCTTCGACATTTTCTAACTTATTTCTCGTGCCTGAAAACGGCGACCATTTTTTATTTCTACATATCGAATGTGAAAAATTTTCTTTACCAAGAATATATAATTTACCATTTCTCGTTTCCATGTATGGTAATATACCAGATGATACAAATTCAGTATCATTATCATCATTTATTTTAATATCTACTAATTCGCACATTTTTTTTTTTTTCAAAATTGTTTATTTTTTTTTTAACCTGTTACTATATAAAGCTCCAAATTTTAGACAGGATAGCTTTACTCTCCGTTTCATTTTCCTGAGTTTTTAATATTTCATCGATATCAGCATCCAATAATGTTGTTTGCATCTCCTTTAAAAACCCACCGGAATCATTACAACTTCGAGTAAAATATAAACGAGGATCGTGTTTAATATTTTGTATTTCCCCATGCAGAGTTTTCAATCTACGATTTGCCCACATATAAATTAATTGATCCAAATTGATTTTTTGGTCCCGCACCAATACGAAAATCCTTTCTAACGCTCGCTTTTTTATTTTTTGTTTCATTTTTTGTAAAAGATTAAATCGAAAAAAAATATGCAACGAATTATATCGTGCTTCTATAAAATATATACTGAAAAATCAGTACCAAACAATAAAGAGTATAGTGGTTACTTTTACAAAAATGGAAGTCTAATATGCGATTACTGTCATATGCAGCAAATAACACGGGATCGTTGTTGTAATTGTGACAGACCAATACAAAAAAAACAAAAAAATAAATTTTATATTCAAAAAGGGGATAGGCATTCATCACATGATTTTACAAACATATTTTACTCATTCCACACACACATACCACTTAAAGAGTATGATTATACCCAATCTAATATGAGTGTACCTAGTGGATTAGACATGGCAATTTTGAGTAAAAATGAAAACAAACTCATATCACCAATTTATTTTACACATTACATTATTGGGAATATGGGCATATGGGTAATAAAAAGAAGTAACAATTACCATGAAAAATTGTATTGGCCAATTTTTTTGTATTATCAAATTTTAAAAATATTATTTATTCAAAAAAATAAATACTTAGGATTTGACAATAACAGTTACACTAAAAGTTTGAATAATTATTTATTTTATGCAAATAACATCAATATAACCAAATTACAAAAAGTCGTAAATCTTTTAAAGACCCACGACCATTCTAAGTACACTCAAATAAAAGGCACACTCAAATCTAAGAATATAAACCAAATACACGAACTTGTAATTGCCAACCAACCCAGCTATTTTAGGTTGAGTTTTATTCCTTGGACTCCATCAATTGATTCAAAATCCTGTTCACAAAATGTTCATTAATAATTTGATTATTTTCTATACGATTCATAACATCATTTGAACAATTAGTAAATTTTGCAAACTCTTCCACAGTCATACATCTTTTTATTCGAAAATATTTAATTAATATATGTTTATCATATTGTAATTTATTATCACTTTTTATATCGCTACCAATTTTCTCCATATTTTTCTTTTTTTGTGTCCACATCTCTTTGTTAATATCAACATTTGTCACATTTTGTATAATATGATATTTTACATAAATAGTATCCATATTTTTTTTTTAAATTCTTTAATGATCTTAATATGATAATTATATAAATTGTTTTAAGAAAAAATGTAATTTGTAAATTGGAACGCACGTTTGTCTAACTATTTTCCAATTATCAACCCAATGAACATCATCACAATCCTTAAAATATTGCGTAATATCTTTCAAACCCTGTTCCATAACTTTATGATATTCTGTTTTATCGTGCAATTGGTTGACGATGTAATGCTGCAGTATAATGTGCTGCATAGTCCAAAAAGAGTTATTTAACTCGCCATTTATATAATTCATAATTAATCTCGAATTTTTATGTATCCTAAAGTCTGGGTCCCACATTCTACCATAGTTTTTTACTTCCTCAATATGTTCATCATATTTCTTGGAAACTTGTTCCACATCTGTACATGGTAACAAGTCTTTCTGGAAAGGCATTTTTTTTTTTTCAATTTTTATATATATTAAACAAATATTTTATAATTATTAAAAAAAAAAAAATAACAAATAAATCAATAAAATAAATTGAACAATAATTGATCACATCAAAAAATGAATATAACAGACATAAATATATATGACTTTTGCTACGTGCCAGTGATTTCAACGAATGCAATTACATTTATAACAGGTTTAATTCTCGGTATATTAATATTTAAAAACATTATTGTTTGAAGCAACTAATTTTCATTTATTTAGAAATAAATTCTTTAGCATCATCCAAACTCTTAGTCATTATGTAAGGCTTTTCTGGTCTTTTTATATTATCAAAGAACCAATTTATCGTACTAACAATAAAATCATTATTCACGACAATAGCTGTTTTGTCCAAATACTTCTTTGCATTTTCAGAATTATCCATCATGTACTTAGTTTGCTGTTTTAAATATGTACAATCTGTCATGGTTGCATTTGACACATCAAATATAATTCTAAAATTTTTTTCAGTGCCATATAAAGTATCAAAAGATTCAATATACTCGTTGAATTCTATATGAGAAACTTGTGAAAATTCAAATAAAAATATGCGATTTCCAAGCGGGGTGGCAGTGAACATTTTTATATTATTATTTTATAATTACAATTTAATATAATAAAGTTCATTTTTTATGATGCTGGCGACAAGGTTTTTTTACGTTCTTCGATTGCCTTTTGTACTGCATCATTTGTTATTTTACCATTACTCTGCGGTGTGACTTCCGGTTCATCAATCTCAAAATCTTTGTCAAAATCTTTTGTATTATTCTCTTCAACATCTATCGTAGGTAAGGCCTCATCACTCGTAACTCGTTGTTGCTTATTATGCTCCATATTAATAATCATATCCTTTTTCATATGATCTTTAGGCGTTGTCTTCTTTGCTTTATACCTATTTAACATGTCATACAGCATCATAACACAATTGGATCCCTTCATGATAGATACATTAGATTGATTCGTTTGCAAAAGGCAAATTGGGGTACCATCTAGCCATGGCGGTATCGCTATACCTTCACTCATAATATCCTCCACATAAAATATTTCAAGATTTACTTGATCCATGACAACATTTGAATCAGGTAGGTTCAAAAAATTTTGAACTTTAGCTGATCCAATACAATTGGATGTATTTTTTGATAAATATAACTTCATTTTAAAAATCAAATTAAATATTAAATAATTTTTTTTTTTCTTTAAATTATACAATAATTAAATTTTATTATGATTCGAAAATTGAACAAATGTTACAAATATCAAAATGTCGAAAAATTATAACAATATAGCATTAGGTACGCTCAAGGATATGTTTCAAGCAAGAGGGTATACTATATCAAAAGCAGAAAAAATTAACTACAAGGCATCCATGCAAAATGTTTTATTTGGTAAAAACACAGGGAACAACAACAGTGACGTCATTGTTACGTTCATTTTGCAAGAAAAAAAGATATGTATTAAACATTTGAGACAGATTAAGGAGGATGGTGTCGACATGGATACTCTGTACATTATAGTATCATCCCTACCATGCACAGATCTTACGAGAAAGGAAATAAGAAAATTAGGATTAACAAAAAATATCGAAATGTTTATTTATAAGCATTTAACGCTCAATATTACGAAGCATTGTCTGGTACCAAATCATAAACTCATGACGAAAGAGGAGGAGCTGAACTTGCTCAAGACATTCAAAATTGAAAAAAATTCTCTACCCATAATGAAAAAAACTGACCCAGTTGCAAAATTCTACAATTTCCCCGTCAATTCAGTGGTACGGATTCAAAGAAATTTAAATGGAATACAAAGTGATTATTATCGTAGAGTTTGTTAATCCAATTTTGAAAAATCAATAACGAATGTATCTCTCTTTTTCTTTTTTGAACGCATGGTACTAAGATTAGAATTATTATGGGAATGATTACCACTCGCGATAAGAAATTTACGCATCAAATATTTTAAAATTACAAATCTTTTCCAATAAACGAAGCTTATTGTAATCAAAATTAATAAGCATATCCAAGTAATATAATTCATTATGAATAATATTTTATTATTTTTTTTTTTTTTATAATTTATACATTACGCATGTTTTTTTTGATTTCTTTTTATTTTACATTCATTGTACATATTGTTATAACCACGTCTACCTGTGGGTCTCGTAAATGTTTCAATATTTTCCATTTCCATTTGATAATCTTTACCATAACTAACATAAATTTCCTCACCATTCTTGATATCTCGAACGGCTTGTAACCATGGTAAAATACCTTCTTCTAGATTTGGAATTTCAAGTTCAGAAGAAACAAAAATTGCATTCTTCTTACCAGTATCATGATTTGCAAGTGAGCCGATCCCCCGCAAACAAGCTGCATCAACATACAATGTAGTGTCTTCATCACGTTTACGCGCAGTTCTGACGAGAATAGGTATCATGTATGGGGCCGTGGTATCATCGGACTTGGGATATATTGAAGAAAATTCTTGCTCTGTGAAAACAATGCCTATATAAGGACATATAACATCACCTTCTTTAAATACTATTTCGTTTTCTGCCTTTTTGATATCACAAGCAAACAGACCACGCATCCTCAACCGTTGACCTCCACCATCACTTATATTTGTTTGTCTCACAGTCAAGTTCCATCGTGTCTTCAAATGTTGCCAACATAAGCCAGCAGAATTGTATGATTGTCGCGTACATAATGTTTTTGTACCATCTTTATAACACATACATGGTAATTTATATAATTTACAACCAGGATTATTTGTAAAATCAAAGGATTTCTTGAGAGCATTGCTATTCTTTGGTTTATACACGAATTTATATTTTGAACTTTTAGTTCCTTTCAACACCTTAAATTTTTGAACCGGGTTGTCATTATATTCTAAAGGTCGAGACATATTTGGATTACATAAATAACTCAATGTACAATGTGTTTTAATAACTGGACCACGCTTCCATACATTCCTACCATTTTTTTGTTTTTCCACTCTCCAAACGTAACCGTCCCGGCCCATTTTAGTATATCCCACTTTACAATCACTTAATTTTTTATTTACGGGTAGGATCGGTGGTTTTTTTTTCACGACGGAGTTTTTTTGATTGTATTTAATTACTTTTTTTTTAAAAGATTCATCATAATTTCCATCGTAGTTTTTACATAGGTGTTCAGGCATTCTAATTTTATTTAATTTTATTTTTGTTATAATATATATAGTTTTATTTTTTTCTTTATATTACTCCACCATCAGCAGCTCAAATTTAATTTTGTCTTGATGCCCATCGCATTGATCTCTTGAATCAATAATTTGAAAGCATAAGGTATTTTCACCATGTGAATATCATCCTTACTGAAACAATTTCTACAGAATTTACCCCTTGTCCTAAATTTGAAATTCTCACCGCAATTATCATCACACGATGGCTCGGCAAAATTGCCACATTGAGAACAAATGGCTACATCAAAGGGGTCAGATACTTCAAACAAGCGTTCACGGAGGAATGACGAAACACCATGAGAAATTACACAATCCCTCTCCATCTCACCGAAACGTAAACCACCTTCTCGCGAACGACCCTCGACGGGCTGACGTGTCAATAGTGTCTTCGGACCACGCGATCTAGCGTGCCTCTTATCCAAAACCATATGACGAAGTTTTTGATAGTGGACAGGACAAAGGAAGATGCTGCCCTCCATCATCTCCCCGGTCATTCCATTAAACATTATCTCATTACCATGCTTTTCGTAACCCCGTTCAAACAACTCATCCGCAATCGATTCTATACTACTGTCACGGAAAGCAGTACCGTCACCAGTCTCGCCCTTGAGACAACAAAGTTTCCCGAGAAGGGACTCCATCATATGTGCTATCGTCATACGCGATGGTATACAGTGTGGGTTGATGATGATATCTGGTACAATACCATTGCAACTGTATGGCATATCCTCGTGTGGTAAAAGTATACCACATACGCCTTTCTGCCCATGCCTTGACGTAAATTTATCACCTATCTCGGGAATGCGATTCGAAATAGTTCGCACCTTCACGTAATCGCTACCTGATTTATTTATAGACTTGCACACCATGTCCACACTACTAGTTTCGATGTGCCGAACCACCGTACTCTGACAGTAGTCGATATTCGGTTTATTCGTACCATCGACATAGACATCTCTGGTCGTGACAGCCTTTCCGATTATAACATCATTATTTTTAATTTCCTCGCCAATACGTGGCATACCATCCTCGCCAATTTTGTTATAATTTGCTATTTTTGTGGCATTCGTTAAGGATGGGTCTACAGGTCTACAAAATTTTTGTTTATCGGTACCCGAACATTTCACCTCGTCTTTATACGAATGGTAAACAACACACCGAAACAACCCCCGATCCACAGAAGACTGGTTTAGTATAATAGAATCCTCCTGATTATAACCCAAATAGCATGCTATAGCGACGATGGGGTTACACCCAGAAGCAACATAATCCGTTTTCAAAATGTCTTCCATCCAGGTCGAAACTAACGGTTTCTCCGGGGCATTCAAGGCATAGGACACGGTATCCATTCTGTATTGCATATTGGAAGTACAAAGACCCATGGACTGCTTCCCCATGGCACTCTGATAAGTATTCCTCGGAGCCTGGTTGAAATTCGAAAATGGTATGAGAGATGCACACAGGCCCAAAATGAGCGATGGGTGGATTTCCATATGTGTAAAATCGCCATTCACAAATTCATCGTAAGTCACAGCAATGCGTAAATTCATCTCCTCGTCCTTATCAATATACTCTATAATTTCCATATGCACAAGGCGTCTCCAGACATTATTATGATTACCCAAACAAACCCCGCGTATTTCATCAATTTTACAACCTCGTATTACAGGCCGCAGGAGGCACCCATGATCATTGCAAATTTTCACATCACAACCACTTTTACTGATGGAAAGAAACAGCGGCAAAATGCCCTTTCTCCGAAAAAATCTCATTTCATTGATTAAGCCATCTTCATGGTCAGTATAACCAATCAAATTACCGTCAAGAAACACACAAGAAGACGGCGGCGTGAATTTTTCGTCGAAAGTATCAATCACTTTTATAAGGAACTCGGATCTCATAACGATCGAAGAAACTAAATCATTTTTAACAGAAATGCGGATGTGCGCACCTATGGCCAAATTTTTGATTAAACCACACGAAGCGCCCTCGGGCGTCTCAGTCGGGCACACAATACCCCAGGACGATGTATGCAATTGGCGGGGCGTGATAGATTTTGATTCCTTATTTATTGGTGTACTGATTCTCCTCAAATTCGAAATGCATGCCATCACAGTCATCCGGTTCAACATCTGAACGACACCGACCTGCGATGACACCATACCTTTGTAAGCTTGCCAATTACCGGTACTCATGGCATATTTCAAGCGAGCCGTGATCCTCTTCGAATTAAAAATGTCCATGATATTCAGTACCTTTTTTGATTCAAACGTACGGTGTATCGTCATGGTAATTGTCTTCAGGAAATTCCTAAATATTTGTCGAAATAAGAGCGACATGAGCATACCAGCGGTGTCAATCCTCTTGTTGGAATAATGATCGCGATCGTCCGACACTCTCCTCCCAACCAACATCTGTACCAAACCGAAAACAATTTTTCCAAAAAAAATTGATTTCAAAATCCAACTATTGTCATCGTCAGACACACTTATGTGGGGGAGAAATTCATTTTTGAAAATATGCACGTAATATTTTTGACTCTTTTCGTTACAAGTATTCTCATCATATTCGGACATTTCCTCAAATATCTCACTTTTCGATTTATCACAAACACCGAGTCGTATAATATCATACAACATGGTATAAAGTTCCGTATCAGTATCCTTGTATTTTTCGATATCAGGTGATATAATCCTCTTAATCTGCCACTCATGATCGATACCGAGTATCTTTAGTACTTTCGAAAGCTCGATGGGTTTTTCTATGAATGGTACTTGAACCATGACCGAATCACGGACTATTTGACCACGAACCAGGCGTATTTTTGTATAGAGCGTCGACGTGGACCTTTTCTTGGACTCGTGACAGCTCCGAATTTCACAAACAAACGAGTACTTACTCAATTTTTTATCTTTGAAAAAGTATGGCTGATTGGTTCGCAATTTTTCCTGGGATAGGATAACTTTCTCGATACCATTGATAATAAAATAACCATTACAATCTTTGACGCAATCCGTAGAATTTGCCATATATGTCATATCCGACGTATGACAGAGAGAACTACCCAACATACATGGTATTTTGAATAACATTATGTTGTTGTATATCGCCTGACTCTTGACAGTACCATCATCATCCATAATTTTATGCGTCACATCGACAAAGCAACAAGATGCATATGTTAATCCCCTGACTCTACACTCGTAATTGCTCACCTGGTGTATCGCACCATCATTCTCTTTAATAGTGGGTTTAGTCATACTCAAATTATTGAAAAGTATCACATGATGATTATTTGTGTTTTTATCTCTCATGACAATCTCATTGTTTTCCTGCGTCACGATGAAGGGCAATATTTCTTGATAAAACCAGTTCATACTCGATATTTGGTGATCGACAACACCTTTCGACATAATGTAACTCTTTAAAACACATTTTGCCAATTCATCCGTATATACTTCCGTCCTCTTTTGTCTTTTTGTAGTAGAAGTCATGGTAACACGATAGTGATACAAAATATAAACTGTACTAAATTAACATAAAATTAAATAAAAATAATTTAAAAAAAAAAGAAAAAAAAAGAAATGTTTCACATATTATCCAATCAGAAGAATTGTCCTTCAAACTGGGGGAAACAATTAAAAAAAAGTCCTTTGTATATAGCATCATCATTTGCCATTACCATTGCAGGCGTGCTCATGTTTTTAAATAAAAAATATAATAAGAATACTATTTATTGCATTATATCTACCGGTCTCATTATCATGGGCATCATATCCTTCTTATCCGACATTCGATTCGTAGACAAAAAACACTGGATACATTGTATAGATAGATTATTTGCATTTATAGGTGTAATCATAATTACAATATTCATTTTTTACACACCAAAATCCAAGTTTGTCATTTGTATGGCCACGATTCTATTATTTATATCAGTTTCATTCCACATCTGTGGAAAAATGGCAATACTTCAAAATAATTTTAAATCTTATAGAACGAACCATACACTGTGGCATTTTATGATTTGCATACTAGTACTATCACCTCTTCTTTATACAGAAACATAAACATAAAACAATACATAAAATAATAAGAGTGATCATAAAGAAAGGAATTGAATTTTTACGAATACCCAAAGATTCAGATTTATAGTTTTGACAATACCCTTGCTTTGAATGATCACCCACGTATTCAGATAAAAAACTTGACCAAGGATATGCCCCTTTACCCAATTTTTCATTCACACTATTATGAAAATCAAAAAACCATTTTATGAGAGTACCCTTACTATCCAATACGGGACTATCAGAGGAAGATAGGTTATTTTCCATTCTATAGTCTTGATAATGTTGCCGGCATTGACTACAAGGTAATATATAATCCAAACTGTCTATAAATTCGTAGAAATTATAACGGTCATCATAAGTAGGGTACTCTGGGTACGTAATCGTAACATAATGTATGAATTTCCATGCATGTGGACCCCATTGCGCAGTCATTTTTTTATATTTTTTTTTAATTTTTAATATTATTATTGGTGTACTAAATTAATCTTTTGTTATATAATATTTTAAAAGAATATACTACTTTAATATAGACGTTTAAATCATGACAAGTAATAATCATAGTAGACACTACAACCTAAAATTGATAAATTATCTTAATTTCAATGACGTGAAAAAAGATATCAAGAATGTTGCTAAATTATTGTTAGAGAATGATAACAATTTAATTAAAAGATGTACAGCGTTTGTCAAATCTGGGTACATAGGAAAAAAAAATATTAGGCGTCGACCTGTTTTTAAGACGACACAAAGAAACGAACCAGGAAGGTATGATCAAACCCACATTAAAATCGATAAATGTGCCCATGAAATTTATAAAAAAGCAAAGTTCTATTTATCATATTTAAAGGATACCGAAATAGACATCAAACAAAAATTATACCAAGAAATAGTAAATCAATGTTATAAAAATAAATCGATACAGGTAAGACCCATCGTCAATAACAAATTTAATGAAAGATCAAAAACTTATCATATAGAGAGTGGTAAATTGAGACACCCAGGGTGGAAGAGGTGAGTTTGTAAGTATGGGGGGGGGGGGGTGGGTATAGCAATTTCAGTTACTCATCAAGCACCCAACTATAACGCGGTTGTTTCATTTTCTCTGTATTAAAACGTACATAAGAATCTTGTACACTATAACGCGACTGTTTCTTTTTCTTTGTATTAAAACGTACATACGAATCTCGCACATTTAATTTATAGCTACCGTGTCTCGTATACCGACTCCCGAGCTTTGGTCCAAATGTTGTCCAACTTGGGCAATTATTTGGATCAACTTTACACCTCTTGGGACCAGCAAATGGGTTGAGTTTATTAAACCCATAACTGCAAGGGCACCATTGACCATTACCACGCTCACCAGAATTACCAAACCAGCCTGTCAGTCTTTTGACCTGTCTTATACCAAGAGGTGTATGCGCGACAAAAACTACCTTTATCGGTGTTTTGATAAATTTATTAGCCTGGGCACTCTCGAACTTACCGTAGGAAATATAATTTGCCACAGACTCGCAGTTATTAATCATTGTCTGCATCATATATGGATCAGTTGATTGTTCTATTAACCTATCCAATCTCTTATTTATTACACTAGCATTCTTATCACCCATATCACCCAAATTTTCAAAAATGTATATTGGAGATTTAGTCCGTGCTGAATTTAAATAGAAAGTGTCAAGGGCATCTAATTTTTTAGCAGCCATAAAAAATGGGATTTTTGTTTGATCTGTTTTATCTTTGAAATCCTTCTCAGCTGGACCAAAACCACCACCAATACCAGCCCGTCCTCCAAAATGATAAATAAATCCGTGCCCAACATAAATTGCAAAATGATACAGACCTTCCTTATCAAAAGCACCATGTTTGGCGATTCGCTGCCCAGGAATTAATTGATATGTTGCTATTTCATTTGATATGTACCTCTCTTGCTCATCTTTCAAAATATCCCTTATTTTTTTTAAATCCTTCAAAATTTTATTCTTAGATTCCAAATAGTCACCGGTGTCAATATTCAACAAAATATTTTCATATAACTCAATTCTCTCTTCAATTCTTGGACGAGATATATCCGAATCTCGATTGTTCATCTTTCGTGCTAGTTTATTGATTTCCTGTTTTATATCACTCTTACTCAATTTAGTTTTTTCAAGTAATTGTATATTCCTATCCACACTCTGAATCTCTGAAATTAGCAAATTTCCCTTTACCATTTTCACAACCCGTCTTATAATCTTACTTTGTAACACATCCCATGTATGAAAACCTTCGGTGTTATCATAATATTTATTCTCAATTACACCCAAAGCTTCTATAACATTTCTCCTGTTTTGAATTAAGTATTTCATTATGTAGTTGTAGTACTGCTCATCATTGGATTTTAAATAAGACATATCTTCGTCAATATTCAAAATTTTGATATTATTCATTATAGCTTTTAATTGATGATCACTTTCAACTTCGGTGGATATATATTTCATCTTATCCCAATTGGTAATAACATTAGAACCAGGTAAATATTCGCGAGCAACTGGTATTGAACCACTATTAATTTGCAATGCATCACCCATTTATTATTTTTGTTTTATTCTATTCAATTTTTTATTTTTTTTTTTATAACGAGATTAATATTTTAAAAAATAATGACTATAAAAAATATAAAAAAAAATGGTTGTTAACAAAAAAATGATATATTAAAAAAAAAAAAAAGGGAGGGTGGGGGGGTAAAAATGTCATGTCTATTCGGATCCCTAGCATCATACCATACACACATTGATCAGAATGATATGCGGCAGATTATTTGTGACCATCTTGAAACCAATCCCACGTTAAATGGTGAATTAGCAGACGATATCGTAAATTGGGAAGCCAAAATGACACTTATAGACTATGTTACAAACATGCGCCAATCTTCTACGTGGGGTGGCGCAATAGAAATTAAATGCTACGCGGACATATTTCAAACATCCGTAGCCGTGCATATGCCACGAGGTGATAAAATAGTACATTTCTTACCGTCGATAACACCATTGAAATATATAGAAATTTTCTGGAATGGCTCACACTATGAACCTACCAATAATCATTTTCAAACTTTATATAAAAAAAAAAAGCTTAATTTATTTCATCTTATAGTTGTCCTCACATTTATATTTTCGATACTAATAATTTCAAAATTCAACACAACATCATGATGGAAAAATTAAAGCTACTTAATCTGGTGGCATTTGTCACACATCTTTTCGCAGGTATTCTATTCTTCTGCCTCACCGACACGGATGTCCATGTACCCTTGTACGTAGAATTACTAGAGTATGTACCGAACGCGACAGAATACTTTCTTGAACCCGTCCTAGAAGTATACAGCCATCTCTCACTCAGACTGTCCCTGTTCTGGTTTGAAATCATAACTTCCGCATTTCACATTCACAATTTCTTGAGATACGAAGAATACGTAAACCAGGTACAATCGTTTACGAACAACCTGAGATTTTTGGAATACGCAATAACAGCAAGCATCATGGTCGTATGCATCAACGTTTTCACAAGTACTATGAACTTTATGCAACTCGCGTCACAGGTTGGGTTTACAGTCATGACAATGATGTTCGGTTCACTCGTACAAAACATTCCGGACAATGATGAACATCAAAAGACGAAGCAACAGATGCACGTACTAGGCTATGTACCATACGCTGGTCTTATGATGGGCCTCGGGTGGAATTATGCACTCAATGTCATGAATGAGAGTCCGCCGGCATTCGTACATTACATTTTTGGCACGCAAGTGAGTCTATTCACATCTTTTGGATTTGTCCAATTTTATCAATTGTATACGAAAAAGTATATGGTCGGAGAGATGGCTTATATCGTACTATCACTAACATCCAAACTTATACTAGCAGGGCTCATATTCTCCAACACACTCGCACCCTAAAAGTTCACTTTTAAATTATAAGTTAAAAGGGCGAGAAAAAAAAAAGAAAAGAAAAGAAAAGAAAAACAATATGCTTCATAAACTACCATTCGAATTAATAATTCAAATATGCGAATACAATGATGATTATACTATTTTGAAAATGCCACTCGTTAATAAATCTTTGAGGGATACCATGAAACATACACACATACCCTATCCCATTACAATACAAAAGAGAAATATGGATACAATGGCGTACATGGGTAGAAGGTTTAAATCTATCGATAGTATTGCGTTCCGACCAAAAACGGATTCAGAATGCAAAAATTGCCTCGAAATTGCTTGCACTGACATGCTTGTGAATAAAATTAGAATTTTAACCATAAACTTAAATCTAGACGAGTCGTCTATTCCGTTGTTTTATTATACAATTAAGAAGGAGCCATTCTTTACAAAAGTTATAAAAAAAAATAGTATTATATTGACACGTTTGAATTAGTAATTAATTAAAGTTTACTATTTGGTTTTATTTTATTTTTTTTTATTATTATTATTATTAAATTTTTATTATTTTTAAACAATTACCGTGTTTACCTAACAACTGATAAAGGCGATGTCCATGGTTTGCCCAACAAATCTTTGAAACTCATTCTATTAATATTCGAACACGAACCAATTTTTTCGTCAGGATTAGATCCAACACGAATTTGACCACAAAAGTATTCAAATTCTTTTATACAACAATTCATTGCGGCAATTCGTTCTTTGCTAGCAGGGATATCCTCCACATCTCTGACGTCACCATACGATTTATCCTGAATATCTTTAATTTTCTTACCCAAATACGAAATAAGCAGTTTTTTTTTTACATTGGGTATATGTAGCTCATCACGATCATTATAAAATAACAATTCCTTGAGATTTGCAATATCATTTTCCTTGGTCTGGTTCATACGGTATTCCAATTGATTAAATAATTCGACCATATTGTTGAAATGCGTCATAGCATCTTTTAGTTTGGCATTAAATTCGGTACTTTCTAACGTATCCGAATCAATGCGATCTAGAACTGTATTTTTTAATACACTCCATGTCACATCCAAAGAACCAGGGGAGGAAAATATTTCCCGGAATATTATTCCGCACTCCTCATCACAGGCATCTTCAATCCCGGACACAAATTTATTATATTCGTGTAGTATTTTATCATATATTTCGACTTCAAATTCACGTTTTGTGTTTCCAAACGGAGAAAATTCTTTTATTTTTGCATACATTTCAACATCAGATTCAAAATCAAGTTTTTCACCATACCCATTCGTTGTGATATGCTTCAGTCTAGATTGAAGATTTCTATTGTGTATTAACTTTCTATTTTCGTCACCCAAGATCATATTCTCCCTCGCTTCTAAAAAGAGGCAATATGGGTAGAAATAACTATACACGTACATGAAAAACATGCAAACGACAAGGTGTTGACGATCAGAGTCAAAGTTGTCAAAAGTATTACAAAAAACCTGATTCAAATGATACCCCAATTGGTCTTCGATGCAAGACTTCGCCTTTTCGATATCATTTTCCTCGTACACAGCGTTATAAAATTTAACAAATCTTTGCTTCGACATACTGTCATAATACATTTTAAATAAGTTCCGCTCGATATATTTAAACCCATCGTCACCTAGTTGCAAGGCTTTTTCAAAATCATATTTATTACCAAAGTATGTACGAATTTCTGCAAAGTTCAAAAATTCCTTGTGTTTTTCAAAATAGTTATAGCGTATGCACAAATTATCATATTGTCTTTTATATTTATTAAATTCATGTATCGTTTCGTCATTAAAAATAAATTCATCATTATCATCATCAGGTCCATCCACGACCGCGTCCTTACCCCAGTTCAACCACCACCCTTTTCTTTTCTGCTTTTCCATTCGCATTCTATCGTCTATATAAAAACCCTCGTCTATTTCATCTCTTTCATCGTCATCGTCATCGTCATCCTCTGCTTCGGACATAAATATATTTCGCAGATACGTAATCTGATGGTTCCAATCATCATTTAAATCGGTCGAACATTTGAAATTTTTCAAAGCTTTGAAAAACATCTGTTCGCGTCTATTCAATGTTTCTTCGAATTTTGATTTCTTATAAAAGCTATCCTTCATTTTCTTAGATAAGACCAAAGGGTCGAATTGCTCACCAATACTACATTTTAGAGGTTTATCAAGTTTGAATTGCAACTCACCAGTCTGTATACCTAAAAACATAATCCAAACATCTTTATCGTCAACCTTAGTATATGGAAATTTATATTGATTCTCATACCTTTCTTTGATTTTTTTAACCTCTTCCTCAAGTCTATTCTTATTTACATCGGTCATGATGAAATTGATTTCTGTAATTGTTTTTTTTTTTATAAGTATTACCAATATAATATGATATTGAATGAGTTTGAATTTTATATAATATATTTATATTATATATGCATACTAGAAAATTTATAACCACATCCGTAGTCATTTTATTTAAGTAAAATCGATAAATCGATAGTCAGACTTTGATTTTCGATAATAGACAGTGGTGTGATGAAAAAGGTTGGATGGTATATATTCAAAAGAGAGATGAATTGTAAAAAAAAAATTAAAAAATTAAAAAATTAAAAAATTAAAAAATTAAAAATTACAAAAAAAAAAAAAAAAATTTTTTTTTTTTACTCGTGAGAATTTATAATTATTATTCAATTTTTTGATCCCTGAAAGTTTAAAAAATGTATTCACATATTTCAATTAATTTCAAAAATTTCACAAAAAAAAAAAAAATTTTTTTTTTTTTCTGATGGGGGGGGGAGGGGTGGCCAGAAATACACCATTTAAAAAAGAATTTACACACATACACAGTTACCAATACCAATCAGACTATTACAGAAAAAGAAAAGAAAGGAAAAGAAAAATCATTCATTCAAAAATGTCTTCATCCACAGTCAACAGGGTTCGTAAATTATCGAATTCCATATCAAAGTTAAATGGTGGGGATTCGAAAGCAGCGTCACAGCTTATTAGCGAGGCCACGAAGAATGGAGATCTTATGATGGACATTGATGCCGAAACTCTCGATAAGATCATGCATGGATTCTATGACAGCATCCCTTACATTTTATCATATGATGTCATCATTGGCTGGGCCATGGTACTGGGTACTTTGAAATTGGAAAGAATTGAAGAGGTTCAACTATTCGCTGAACTTGGTCTCGAACTTCGACCAGACAATGAGATACGATGCACATCATCCGAATTGTTCTATTCTCTCCATCTGCACGTACTTGAAATGAATTTGAACAACGATGACGATATTACAAAATTCAACGAACATCCCGTGATTCAACTCTTTGACAAAACAATCGGGGGGGTATGCCGGTGGCGTAAGGATATGGGCGACATTGCTTATCTTTTCACAGACCCCAAGACCGACCCTGGTACCAAGGATGACGAGCAATGCATAGTCTTACTCGAAAAATTGAGAGACCTTTTGGATTTATGGAATGAAATGTACTATGTGGTTATGGCAAAGGGGGGGCTCGTAGAGAGGGCAACACAAATTGAGAAATTATTGGAAAGGAGTATCGAGAAGAAGCCGCCACACATCGTTATCTATGACACCGATTGTTACGAAGAAGATGGTTCTCGATTCTACGCACCAGTAGGGTTTCCTGCTAAAAAACCATGTCCAGTTAAGGAGAATGCATCACAGTATAGATTCGGAAACAAACGGTTTTGTTCGTTCTACGATATTTTTGAAAAGGAGGACTTGAAGAGGGGAATGGTCGACACTGTCGGGTTGATTGGTCAAATGGGTGTTGATTTCATGCAAAAATTTTGCAATTATATTTCCGAAGATTGGTTCCTGGGGTTATGGGATCCCCCCCAAATTAATAGAATTTATTTACAGGGCCCCGGATTCAACACGCTTGGGACCGACAATGTCATCCCTAGACTCATGCTAGTCGGGGATATCGTCTACCATTCCAACAAAAAGGGAGCCGTGCATTGCGACAAGGAGACTCTAAAACGGATCATGAAGGCCCTGGGCAGATACGACCCGAGTATTGAAAAAAACACAAAGATACAAATATGGAATTTTTTTGGCAATGACGACGGCAAGGGTTATTTCCCGAGCATGTTCACAAATTTCTGTTTTCAAAAAGATGGGCAGACCATGTTAAACGTACTTGAAGCATCCATGAATGGAACAGTAAAAAAGGAGGGTGAAGATTGTAACCGCGGAACTTAGGAATACAATCATTATTTTACACATGCTCGTTGTATACCAAGGAACGAGTTCAGTCGATGGTAAATCACGCAAGATTGTCTCATTGAGATCGTCAACTGACGAACTTTTCATCATTTTATATTATATTTTAATTTATAATCAATTTAAATTATATTTGTGTATAATAATTTATATTTTAATATTTAAAATCATTACGTATTTAAAAGCCAGCAGGTGTCACAAATGTGTCTTTCACACGTACTCAATAATACGGGGTATTGGATATTTATCATACCCCATTGCTTAAATATATCATGTATACCAACCAAGACTTCTGCCCACGTATACGATCCAAATTCGTTACCCAATTTGTCTAGAGTTTTCAATAAGACCGTTGTGAATATACCCGCACCATTCACTTCCATCGCATATTGTTGCTCATAAGATGCACAGATGGATATGATGGGTACGTTGGGGTGAGTTTTTTCTTTAATATAATATTGACCACTGTCAATGATGTAGCCCCCATTCTTGTTATCACCTTCGTATAGATAGGGCAGGTTTACGACACCTCCCGAATGACACAAATCGTTAATGCTTATGATTCTCTTGACCGAGGTTAAATTTTGTAAAAAGGATGTGTACTCTGAGTCATCGAGGTGGTCCACACCTCTGCCATCATCGGTAAGAAGCACCAATCTCTCCATGGAGGCATCGCCCTCGTACCCCGATTGGGATGTCGTTTTACCGTGGCTTGAAATGCATACAACCAAATCATTTACATTTTTATATGATGGGATCCACTCCTCAAAAATTTTGCGAAAATTGTTTTTTGTTGGCAATCCTTTATAAGTTTCAGCACTATGTTGTATATCACGATCATCGCTTAAAATATGATAATAGGTTGACTTGCCTTCCACGCCATATATTTTTTCCAAGAAGGATTTCATTCGTAGAGTATCATTGGCAGTCCCTGGGAGATGTTGATTAGATGGAAGGGATTGTTTATAATTTATTGACACAAGAATTACTACATTCATTTAATATTTATTATTAATATTAAATTTTGTAATTTGTATTTAATTATTTCAGGAATTACTTAGTTAATTATTTTTCGGGTTTTAAAAAAATACATACAATTATTTAATTAACACTCCGAATATATATTTTCGATTTTAACATTAAAAAAAAAAAAGATTATTATTTTTCTTGAACCTTAGTTATATTATAATATTATATTGAAAATGGAAATCGCTAAAATTCGAGGTAATACAATCGGATGGATAGGTTTAATTGCTGGCATAGTATTGGCATCAGTTGGGGAATTCGTAAAATTTGATTCAAGTGATGATGATAAAAAAATATCAAAAAGAGATTGGTACAATATAATTGGATGGTCTTTAATCACTATCTTTTTGGGGGTATTAGGATTTACACACCATAAAGAATTTAATCAGAAAAAGAGTAAAACCTTTTCATACCTTTTTGCATTTTTAGGAGTTGCATCATTTATATCATATGTGGTATTGTCATACATTCCTAAATATGAGGATGCTAATAAAGAGCCAATAATAGGTTTTAATATACCTCCACTACTATACAGTAGTATCTTATTTTTGTTTACATCCGTTATATCATTAAAAAGTCAGTGTAATGATGCAATTCAGAGAGCTACAGATGAAGGGACACGATCTTTGCAGAGAGCAAACTTTGACCTGGGTACGGCCAAGTAAATGATTAAGAAATCAAGGGTCCCAACAGTTAGCATAAGACACGTTTTTTAATTAAATTATTAAAACAAATAATAAAATAATAAAATAATAAAATAATAAAATATTAAAATAATAAAATAAAAAAAATGAATACAAAAAATATAAATTCTAATCTAGTTTTCTGGATATCAAGTACACTATGTATTTTAACAGGTCTAACAATGACAATTTATAGATTAGTCTATGTCACTAAAAACAATGAGAACTTTGAGAACCAGGGGGGAGAGGATAAGAATAAGTTGGTCACGGTAGGGTCTATATTGACAATTATTGGAGTTGCAGTGCTCGCATTGACGCAGAAACATCACATATTTAAAATTAATGATACTTCGGGGTTTATTATAAAAGCATTGAGTACACCCAATATATTGGGTCTATTGGCGGGGATCTCACTCGTTGCGCACATACTACTATCTAATAATTTATTCTCGGCGGCGAAAGTTTATAACAATGAGAGCATTTTTGGTCCCAACATGCCTGTACTCATTTTCTACTCTCTATATTGCTTCATCATAGCATTCTTTTTACTCAGGTTCCCAACGACGCAAGAAGAGTCCACATTGTCAAAAATACTATCCATTTTGAACAAATAAAAATGTTAAACAAAAATTTAATAAAACTGAAGGTTAAATTGGTAAAAATAAAATAACAACAAGTATCGATTGTTATTGTAAATATTTTATTTTTTTTTGTTTTAAAATTATTCCGAATCTGATTCAGAATCGTCGGATTCACTCCCCCAATTCGTCGATTGGTTATTGATCGCTTTCACGGTGTGTTTATCAAATAACGTTATGAACCACTCTTTTAGTGTATCCTGTGAACATTTATAGTAAGTATGGCCACTTATGTCACGTATTTCTAAATCACCAGAAACAAATTGTTCTGTCCATTTTGTAATTTTTGTATCAAGACTCGTATATTTCATCATACCCTTATGAGCCCCTTTGTGAACTTCAACGAGTAATCTCATCTTTTTGTTTATATATTTTTATATTTTTTTATATTTTATTTTATTTTATTTTATTAATTATTTTTTTATATATATAACCACCATATTTATTGAATTTTTACTTTATACAGTTCAATCCTTGATTTTTCATAACTCTCTTCGTACGAACAAGTTATTTTCTTGTCAAAAATGATTGGAAAAGGAGGCCATTGTTCGGCATTTTGTACATGCGAATAGCCCGGGTTCAGTACTATTTCAAAATTGCCATGCAATTCTAAACCATGTCTCAGATTCCGAGCATTTATATATATAGCATCTTGGGTACATAAAGATTTTGCACAATTTATTGTACACGCATAGCTAGAGTCGTTGTAAAAATGTATCTCCTGATCATGCACAATTTGCAATTTCTTCAACCACTCGTTATCATAAAAGGCAGTGGGCTCCGTGAAAAAGATGATATCCCTCCCATCGCACATGATATCGTCCATGACACTTTTGAAAATAGCAAGATGGTAGCAATTGCTGTCACCAATCTTACTCCCCGGTGGTAGTCGTGTGAGAAATATATATATTTCCGAGTGCTTACTCGATATTTTAGATTCTCTCCATGTCGATGACAGGTATCGAACAAAATTATACAAAACCCATGCGCTATGATGGACCACAAAAAACACCTTTTTTTCTGTCGACATTAAATAAAAGTATTTCAAATTTAATATTTTATTCGAAAATATAAGTGCGAACGTGATGAACGATAGGAAACGTATCATTTTATGCAGGGGACCCGTGAATTCATGCCAGTGTGAGAAGGCGGAATTACTGCACAAATCACTAGAAAACTCGAAATGTATTCTATACACAGACTATTATGATAACAATAATAATATTGATAATGGTAATGATAATAACAACAAGGATGGCGATGGGATGGATGTTGAGGAGGAGGAAGAGGAGGAAATTTTGAATCCGTACAAAGCATATGGAGATATGTATGTATTAATTTACAAAAAAATTCAGGAGTACATGGCTCAAAATGTTGACATTGTAGTCGGTGCACCATTTCATTCAAGGGACTATCTCAGTAATTTATTCGAATTGATTCAGAATACGAATTACGACGTCGACATCATGGAATGCATGACAATTTCGGCTAAGAGGGATAAACATCACCAAAAAGTATACAGCAAATGGCCGAGAGCTCTCAGTCAGATTATAGAGAATCAATTTTGGCTCATCAAAACAAAGAATATGCGTAAAAAAATATAAGACACTATCCATTTTTTTCGAAATGAAAAACAAGAATATAAATAAAATAAAAAGTAAAAAAAAAAAATAAATAAAATAAATAAAATAAAATAAATGCATTTACATGCCTACTTATTTCTAATATTATCATACTTAACATTTTACAAAATTATAGCAATATGCATGCTGTCCCATACACATAAATATTCAATTATAATTCCTTTCACGATTGAAATGTTCATTACATATTTCGTATACATGTTACAAATGATAAATATGGAATCCCTTGTCGTATTTATTTTGAACATAACACGAGAGGCGTTGCTCAGTCTAACATATCTTGGTATTAGTGTGCATATCTTTGGAAAAAATACACAAGACGGTAAATTGAGAAAACCAATACTATTAGCATTTTCGACAATTCTGATAACCACACTGTTCCAAATTATATATTGCATCATTACGGAATTAGGGAATCATGGGTCAAAAGAGGTTGTTATCCAAATACCATATTTCACGTCATTTATAGTAGACTTTTTGATACTATTTATATTTTTTGTAATTTTTCTTTTAAACATTATCCGTTCCATACACTATAATCAAAAATTAAAAACTATTGTACTTCATTTAATATTATTATTTATCGCAAGCATGAAATCATTAGTTGACATGAATTTTGTGACTAGTATGATTCATATCAGTGAAACTTTTAAGATCATGTCATGCCTCGTTTTAGAAATATGTAACATAATTGTTATACAAACAATAGTAAGTCAGGTTTACAATACAATCACCATTTCTAGAACAATTATCGTTCAAAAATAAAATGAACCACACATTAAAAAATTTAAAATTGTATATATTTAATACATATAATTAAAAAAAACTATGATTTCTCATCGTGTACAAATAAACATTGATGATAGACAAGCATTTGAAGTATATAAAAAAAAGTACAATGCTATTAAAGATAAGATTAACACTATTTTAACTGATAACCCGTCCCCAGAAGTACTTAGAATTATGGGCGAAAATAGCATTATTGGAACAAAATTTCAAGATATGAAAGAATTCTATAACAAAATAAAAAACCAACTTGAACAAAATGACAAACCTGGTCGATATGAAAAAGTAGATTACGGAATACAAACATTTGCAAAATCAATCATTCAATTTACAAAAACAAGCAATATACCCAGCTATTCAATAAGATTTCAAATACTTCAAAAATTAAAAGAGGCTTTAAATGATATTCAGTTAAATGAAGACGATAAATTTATACTATTGGATGAAGGCAATCCGGAAATATACGGAGCCCATTACATTACATTACTATTGGATGAGATAAATGTTGCAAATAAAGAAATACAAAAAGAGAAGGATGAGGAGGAGGAGAAGGCAGAACTACAAAGGCAGAAGGAGGAGGAGGAGGCAGAACTACAAAGGCGGAAGGAGGAGGAGGAGGCAGAACTACAAAGGCAGAAGGAGGAGGAGGAGGAGGGTGCTAAACGGAAAAGGCAGAACGAGGCAAAACTAAAAAGGCGGAAGGGGGCAAGAAGGAGGAGGGATGATCAGATACAACAAAAAATAATTGATACCAATGAACAAGAACAGAGATTAAAGCAAGTATTGAAATCAAATTTTGAAAATATTACAAAAACTAGACTCTATGATCTTTACGCAAAGTTTTTATTTGTGACGTTCGTACTCGAATATGATTTTACAGATTTTACAATACCCAAAAATCAAAATTTTCATAAAAATAAAGGGAAACAATTCAGATACTTCTTAGATGTGGGTGGTGATATGTTAATACACAAATACATTAGTCCAGAAACACTAAATTATTCATTCAATGTCTTCAAAAATTTCATTACATTAAACCACCCTAATATCAATGTAGACGATATACCTGATATTAAAGATAAATTCTGGTCCGAATTTAATGATCTTTTAAAATATAGATTGACACTAGTAAGAAATTATATACAAAAATATGCACAAGCAATTATCCATAATCGTAAAATACACCAAGATTACCTAAATATTATAAACCAGTGGACATTTGCATATTACAATAAAGGAACATGGCGAGATTGGCGGCAAAATTTTCGGAAAAATTCCGATGAAGAATTTAATCAATTAGAACAAAATTTTAAAAATAACCTTTTCAAATTAAGTCGACAAAATTTATACAATATTATTAAAAATCCACAAAATAGACAATTAATTGAACATTTAATTGAAAAAAATTAGATTCAAAAAAAAAAAATTTTTTTTTTTTAAATTTTGATTTTTTTTTGTCTATTTAATAGAGTTCGACCCATCCATTTCAGTACAGCACAACAAGAAATAAAGACACACCGACACCTCACAACAAGAAAGAAAGGAAGAAGAAGAAGAAGAAGAAGCAAAAACAATATGGAGGCGCAGGACAAGACTATGGTACAAATGTTTGACAGCATTACACCGAAATTCTATGACAATCCTGAAACAATCGGCAAGGTCTTCTTTCCATACCTAAGATTGGATATTAACTCAAAGGAATTGACAAGCAATATCGAAACGGATTGGCAGTTATGTTATCGCAAATTTCATGACGACGGTGCAAAAGACTACGACATCCAACAAATTATGAAGGAGAAAAGCATCGGTGTTGGAAATTTGAAAGAGATGATCGATTGCATCAAATCTACCGTCACCAAAAAAGAAAATTGCAAAGAATGGTTCGGCATCAATCTGGATGAGGTGGACGACGCAGAATTCGAAAAACAAGTTTTATTTCGAAAGATGGCAAGTACGAACTTCGCAACAGAAATCAAGTACAACAAAAACAACAGGAAGGTCATGCCTTTCATAAAAATCAAATTGAAGAATACAGACAACCGACCAGAAGGGTTACAATCCAAATATTTCATATCTGGGAAAAATATGGAGCGAAGGTCAACTAACACGAGGGAACTGCTGACGCTACCAGGTACTGGGAGCATGAAGGTAAAATCCGTCATTGAACCATCCATCTACGTGAAGAAACATGACAGTTCTTGGGGCATCATCTTCGAGGGAAAGGAGGTGCACATCTTCCTAACTGATTTTGGATTCAGTACTGTTACGGACTTCGAGGCATACGAATTTCTCAAAATGAATCCAGCAACATTCTACCGAAATGTCCATATGGATAATCTATCTCTTTCCAATATTTGGAATGGACCTGGTATCAAGACAGCAAATGTCGAAATGGAGGACAACGCGACATTTGTTTTCGAAATCAAGAGCCCAATAAGCATTACAACAAACAATTTCGACAGTAAGGACCTATTGGCAAGCATCAATCTCGATTCGTGTGAACAATTTGCCCTCTGGTTGAAAGAGATCGAAGAGTGTGTGAAAAACATGATACCAGAGGAAGAGATGGAGGGCCTACCACCCATCAAATCTTGCATCAACGAGAGGTCAAATACTTTCAAGTTCAAGTTCCAGGCAAAAAATCACGAGGAAAAACCAGGTTTGGATGAGGCGTTCCAACCAAAGAAAATTTTCCGACTCCGTAACGATTCAAATCTCGAATTACTCGGTTTTGAGAATCTGACCAAACTCTGTGAGAAGAATACGACATTCAATACAGAAGCGGCCGTACAACTGAATATTTTGCTATGGATGAACTCAAACAACTGGGGTTTGAGTTTTCGGGTTGTTCGAGCAATCATCATCGAAACAAAAGACGACGAGGAGAGTAGAGAAAACAAGAAGCAGAAGATTATAGTATAGTATAGTATAGTATAGTATAAGATTGCAATGATTAGAACATGAATTGAATTTTTTTTATCTAGTTAATAATATTTAAATTATTCAAATCCAATTTATTCCTAATATCTCGAATCATCTCTTTTTCCTTTCTCGAAACACGATAGTCAAACTCTGACAAATTCTGTTTTTTATATGTATTTAACCATTTAGTCGTATCACTAATACAATCATAATTATTGTAATACATAGTTACTTTAGGATTCTCAATATTAAAATACACCCTATCAAATCTTTTTGTTTCAGTAAAATATATAGGAAATTCGTACATATCCCCCCTTGTAATATTATAGTCTTGTTTTTTATATTTTTTATGATTATTATCGAATTCTATGGTTATTATCGAAAAGTTATATAATTGGGGTTTTGTGTGGTGAGGTATGTTGAAGTTATTTGTATCATTTTGTAATGTAATATGAGTAAGTGTTTCATATGGATCAGATCCATACCATTCATTCATACGTAAGAAATTTAGCTCCTGAAGTACCGATGGATCCAAATCATCAAGTTTTATTTTGTTTAATTCATATGAATTTACATTAACAGCGAAAATACAATATCGAATCGATAAAAATTTTGCAACTTTACTTATAAATGTTTGTAAGTTATTACTTTGTATATTTTTATAATATTTGTAAAAAGTTGCATCGATTAAATCAGGGAAAACAACTAATGAGGAACTAAAATTGTTTGCATACAATTTTGTAAGTTCCAAATTTATACTTTCTTCACGTAACGGGTCTTTTACAAAAAAGTTGCCGCGAACGCGTGTATGTGTCATTGCGTGCTTAACGGCTAACCCAGTGTTTATTTTTTTTTTCAATACGGGCTGAATACAAAAATAATATCTACCTTGTATGAATCTTATTCTCGCCATACAAATTATAGAATCATCATTAGATTCTGTTGATTTTATCATATTCAATTGTTCTTGTATCAAAACTTTTTCCTTTCCGGCTACTGATTGTAATTGTTTTTCCAATTTTTCAATTAATTCATCAATAGCACGTTGAGGTATTTGATATAAAAAAACATTTATTGCCTTATGTCTATTTTTTGGCTTATTTAATACTTCTATAAGCTTGTATAAAATTTTATCTGGATTATTGTCCAATTCTGACACATTCTCAGTTCTATCTTCCACATTTATTAACCATTTTTTTTCCAAATCAGTATATTCTGATTTTTTCCAATTGAACCCTAACAAGCTATATAACCAATCCATTAATTATATTATATATAATATAATATATAATCTTTATATTTTTATAGAATATAGATATTTTATTTTAAAAAAGCGTTCAAGTTTTTAAGTTTTGCTTGGATCTTTTTTTTCTTTTTCTTGTACACTTTCTTTTTGACTTCATGTTTCTTGTTATTGACTTTTGTATCTCTTCTCATTTTGGCGTCGACTGCGGATTTCTCATCAACTACCTTATTAATAATATTATTACGCAGCTCAGCTGAGATATCTTGAACCGATTCCTGTTTACCCTTTTCCTTTATCTCTACAACCTTTGATGCATCTACCTTTTCACGTAAAACTTGATCAAAGAGGCAATCATTACTCTTTTGGTCGAGTCTTCTATGAATCATATTCTCGTGCCTTTGACCATGTTTGAGATTCGTCACAGACATCATATTCTGCAGGGGAATATTCGCACTACTCGCATATAACTTCATCGTCTTATTGAATTCTTTGTCAAACGATTCGTCTGCTTGGGTCATTTCAACGACTTCATCTACCGTGTGTATGAAAGGAAAATTTCTGGAGACGATCCTATTCCTTTTTTTTATATTCCTCCAAAAGTCTTCGATAGTCATATGCCCACCAAATTTTATGAGCAGAGATTTCGGCGGGGATTGGATAATCTCACCCTCGATGCCACATCGACGCGCCAAAATATAGAGATTCACACGACATATATTCATGTCAAACATCGGATTATCAATAATATAAGCCATTGCACAATTGAACGAACAAAAATATCCCTTGCAATAAAATATATTTTTTAAATTATCAATTTCAAATGGGATGCGCACATCCTCACCATCATTAATTTTCTCATAACAATGCCAACATAATGATGATGTAGTCTGGCCGGTTTTATTTGACTTATTAACGTTTATATCTTTTACAATTAGTTTATGATCATCAAAAGTAACGAACCCTGATGCACACTCAGTATCTTTAGTACTTGGCATATCTTTTATTTATTTATTCTTTTTTAAAGTATATTCTGATGCCATCCATTAGGTTTAGAAACTTTAGAATTTCGAATTGATTATTTAGAGAAATTTAGAAATTTAAAAAAAAAAAAAATAACAAAATAAAATGGATAAACTTATTCTGGATAATATCATTTCATTTTCTGTACTACAGAGGCCGTGTATGATAAACTCTATGAAATTGGTCTCAAAGGAATTCAACACATTAATTAGCCAAAACGAAACATACAAACGCATTATGCATCTTCTTAGAACCTGTTTACAAAATGCAGAATTAATTCAAGGAAGGAATTTGAAGTCAATGGAGCTTCTAATATACCGAATCAAAAACATACAGTGTGGCGATAAGGGGGTGGCGGATTATCATATTCAATTGGAGAATATGACGTTTATACTCGAGAATATTTCATCGCTGACATCCAAAAATTCTATACATAATCTTCTCAAGTACACGTACCATCAACTATCCTGTACTAAGCATGAAAACGAACATGACGAAAAGGGCGGGGTTATTCAACGAAACTTTGATAATATAATGAGACTCTCTAACAGATTCAGGCATGTACTCGTAAGAGGGGCAAGCATGTCCGGAAAATCTACTATCGCGTCCAGAATTAAAAAAAAACTTGGGCACAGGGCAGTATTTATTGGCATGGGTGGTAACAAAATGGCCGACACAACGTATCTACAGTTTGCACAAAATAAATTGGAAACATTAATGGACAAGAAGATTACAACCCATGGAAATTTGATTTTTTTTTTGATGCAATTATTTCCTGGCAAATTGACACTGGCGGAAGCAAATATTATTTCCAAATCAATATTACACGGAGATACATTCATGTGCACCAGCACGGAAAATAACGATTTCTTCTCAACATGTGAAAATACATGCAGAGAGAAGATATATAATTGTGAAGTGGTGCTGTGCAACAAAATATTTATCCAGAAAAAATTTATATTTGAAGTACTACACCATCAAATGTCCATACAGAGGAAATGTTTTCAGAATCAATGTTTTATCGTGGATGATTACGAAATACTACCGTTTGCGTTCTCAAAAACAATTGACCAATTCATGCTCAACCCGTTCAATGAAGTTTTCATATTCACAGATATTTTCATGTATCCCATGAGAAATTTATTGGAATCGTGTATCAAAGTCGACATGTACACAAGCTTCACCCTACCAGCTGGAATTTGTCAATTTTCATCAAACCTATTCAAACTCAACTACAATACAGAGCTGTCATACTATACTACGAACTACAGTGCATCATTCAGGAATGAAATCAGAAAGGGAGATACTACAGAAATGTTCAAATTCATCAGAGATAAAGGAATGGTCGACAGCATGACCATGGTATATGTTGTGACGCACATAGACCAGAAACAATTTACGATCTTATATGATCAAGAATTTGCAGGAGATAAAACAAAAAGAGTACTTCATATACAAGAATTATTCAAGAGTAATCAAAAGAGAACACCACATATGAATGTTGTCATATGGACTGATGTGTTCCACACATCTACCATAGATACAGTAGGTCAATTCATACACGTCCTGAATACGGCAGCGACAGGGTGTATGGCAAATCTTTTTTTACACAATAACATATTTATACGTTTTCCATTTGTTTTGGATTACTTACCATAAAAAATTTTACTAATTTACTAATTAAATTAATTATTAATCTAATCCAAATCTAATTCAATTTCACCCATTGTCTTTTTCTTCTCTTCGTTAGAGAGATCTGTATCTAATCCCATTGATTGTTTCATGAGGTCGGTAGAAAAAATATTTTTGTTTTCTTGCATATATTTTACTATATTAGACCTCACTTCCATATGCTTTTTCTGATCCCCATTATAATTCAAATATGACAGACACCGGAATAAACAATTACCATCACCTTCTATTGTTTTAGGCTTACCAAGTAATTTAATTGGATATGTTTTAATATTTCTCTCATTTAGTAATTCTTTATTTTTTTCCATTTCTTCTTCAGTTTGCTCGAAGACGATGAAATGATTTTTATTTTTAGCATTACAATAATATCCATTACCTACAAACATAATAATCCAGAATTTTTCAAATGTATAATTTTTATGTATTGGTACACAAACACCATTGTTTTGAATGTCACCGAAATTTTTTGCCCGAATACCATCACCGAAAGTATGATCTGTGACAAACACATCCCCCCTCTTCTCCCTCTTCTTACATACGTGCACAATTGGAGTGTTATATAGATCCGCAGCGGCTATAATCTCGACATTACTGCCCCAAAATCCCGATTTTTCCATTAATTGCAAATGTAAATCGTATAAATTAATAAATGATGTGGGTCCCAAATTATCCTTCAGTTCTACTATAAATGTAAAAAAATGCGAACCATTACTTTTTAATTCCTCTGTATTAGTCGATACACATATGTAAAATTTTTTATCTTGATTTCGTATAATCTGGTTCATAATTGTAAAATTTTTTACCCAATCATTCGTTTTCAGAGATAAGGGGTACCCATTCTGCACAATCATGGTATTATTGGGTACTTTTAATTTAGAATCTATATTGTCTTTGGTATGTTGCATACCAAATTGAATATGCTGACTTTCTAACCATCTTTCTTTATCTTTTCCTTTAAATTCTAGCTTTTCTAATTCTGTTTTATTATTATCTTCTTGTTGTACATTGTTGTACATTGAAACTATGTTGGAGTAATTCTTAATAGCATCTGTACCATTTTGGTTTGTATGTTGTGTATATGCCTCCAATTTGTTAGAATCAAAATAACTCATCATATCATAATCTTCAATTGCCTTTTTTCTTAATTTTTTAAATGATTTTTCATTTACACACTCTATCGAAAACCATTCTGTAAATTCCTTAACGCCATTGTTTGGGTTTTTGTTGATATAATACAAAAATAATTTCACGAGAGTAACAGTCCATGCACCACACCTGTGATTATCTTCCTGCAAAGGCTCCATTCCATTATTTTTATCTTTTACTTCTAATTGTGGATAATAAATTTCATTTATTTGAAAAACTTTCCCCGACTTTTTGACATACTTTATATATATGTCATCACTGTATACACGTTTTAAAGAGGAGTTAATTTCATACTTATCAAATTTCATAGAATTGTAAGGGTCCATCAATAAAACATCCATTTTTTGAATGACATACTTTGATGATTTATCTTTTTTATCATCTTCGCCGTTAATAGTTTCCTTTTCCTTTGTCACTTTGTATGCATAGTTTGATATAACCTCCTCGTTCTTGGCAATTTTCTTTGTTGCATCAACGACCATATATGCGGTATTCTCGATTACTATTCCGGATTTCCCAATTGTACTTATAATATCTACATAATCAGCATTCGTACGTTCCAAATTGTATTTTGAATTTACAACAGTCATTTCCGACTTAGGATGCCGGGCACTATTTATCATACATCCTGCTTTTTTAAATAACATCTTATCATCATCGTTCTTGAGATCATCGTACATCAAAACGTCTTTACTACCCATGAGATTGTGTAATTTCTCGGATATTTCCTTACCGTTGAATTTTATACCAAAAGTAAAAGATGATTTCATATGGGATTCGGAATCGTCTAAATCACCAACTTTATGACTTTTTTCGGGATCCTTACGACTCGCTTCCGATGGCGTACCGTATACAGTGATAAATTCACCTTTATTGATTTCATTTTCTGCGAATACACCAATACCTTTACCCGATACACGTTTAAGATAATAATTCGGTTTATTATTATTCTTATTTAAAAACGTTTTGATATCATCGCGCCTTAAATCTATTTTAGTTTTAGCTTTAGCTTTAGTTTTAGCTTTAGTTTTAGATTTAGTTTTAGTTTTAGTTTTAGTTTTAGTTTTAGTCTTAGCTTTAGCTTTAGTTTTAGTCTTAGCTTTAGTTTTAGTTTTACTTTCAGATTTGAAATTGTTTTCGCATACCGTTGCAGCTTCGTTATCTATATTTGCAAAGTCTGTTTCCTTAATTTTATTTTTATCACCTTGTACTAAATAATAGTAATGCTTGCTATCATGTTTTAAACTTTTTCGAACCAGAGATAGTTTGTATTTACCACCCCCATACTCAGCCTGACACCGCTTTAGTGTTCTGTTTGTTAATCGAAAATCTGTTTTTTTTTTCCATCTTTTTCCATATTTATAATTACCCACAAAGGGCATGTTTTCGGACTTTTTTGCATCTATCAACATTTTTTATATATTTCAATTTTAATATACGACTATTTTTTTTAATTTATACCAACTTAAATATTTTTCAATATCGGCATCGTCTAAATTTAAATCCAAAATAGGAGTAAATAAATTATGAACACCGTCGCCATCACCGTCACGATCACAATTCCCGTATATGTAATTTTCAAAAATATATTTCAC
>Ga0099798_10011_pt1 | contig 62260 bp, 41 predicted proteins | sample Uncmet_Sort29A_1_FD_89870 | JGI IMG/M metagenome (GOLD analysis project Ga0099798, IMG submission 89870) | Marine eukaryotic communities from CALCOFI LINE 67, Pacific Ocean - CN13ID_Sort29A_1 | ecosystem: Environmental > Aquatic > Marine > Oceanic | place: Pacific Ocean: Monterey Bay | collected...
TGTTCATGACTAAAGCCTCTTGTTACCCAGTATAGATTAAGGAAACTCATAGCTTGCCACGGTGTACCACCACTAATTCCTTGTAACACTAGTATACAAAAGCTCGGTATCATAACGATCTTCTTCATCGTATCCCAACTATCTTTTAGGAACTGACTAGGAGTTTGATTCTGAGTCATCATATTCTTTCCATAAGATTCAGGAAGTTTTGCATAGATCAATGTGAATAACATCAAAGTTATGAATCCAATTACGAAATAACATTCAGCCCATCTTGTAGCCATAGATATAACATAATAACTCACAATTACTTTCGCTAGTTGATGTAAACTCTGCATACAGCCAAAAGCTTGCCCTCTTGATTGTTCTTCTGTTACGTCTGCTATTATCGCTTGAGATATCGGCATCACACCAGATAATGCTGCTCCATTTAATACTCTAACCAATATCGCAGCTGCAAACCAGTTAGCAAAAGGAGTAGCAAATGTAGTAAACATCCATCCCAAACAAGCTCCACAAAGTAAGAATCTACAACCTAACCTCGGTAGAAACATACCCCAAAACGGTAAAGCTAAAGCATATGAAAAACCCTGAGCAGCAGATAGTAATCCTAGTTGTCTAGGTGTAAAACCAAAATCTGTTTCAAACGCCTTGTATGAAGCTGCTACAAGTGCAAGATCTGCTGCATCTACTGTAGCTACTAGAATGACTAATGTTTTCGGATCTATGTCAAATTGCTGTAGAAATCTTATCCAATTGGAGAAGAATGGAATCTTAGAGGCTAATGGTCCCAGATTATCTTGCTTAGAGTGAGAGGAGAGAACGTCTATAGAGTTGGTTGACATAGTAGACATGGTTATGAGTTTAAGTTACTAAATATAGTACTAGTTAGTAAAATATCTAAGAGGACTCAAAAGTAAGTGCCAACGAACTCGAAAAAATAAAAAAAATCTATTGTTGTAGGATAATTTTCAAAATCTCTAACTAAATCATATAGCATAAAGTACTAAACAAATAGTAACTCACGTCCTCATATCACTGAACATTAAATTCGAGCTGTTACAGTTACCTGCTTCTTACGTTTGTTTATCTTTTTTCGTTTTTACTAAGGATCTTAACAAAAATGCTACATACTATTCTTCAAACAAATCTTCTTCATTCAATTGATTCTATGTAGTACTATTAACTCAACTTTTCTTATACTATGTCGTTATGTTCTTTTATGTTTTCCAGTTTAAACTTCCAAATCCTATTACTAGTTAAGTTCAAATTTCTTACTATTCTATGTGCTAACTCTAAACTATCTTTCGAATTAAAAACTAAAATATGCTATATGTTACTTGTTAAAAACTAACTATTTCTTTATGTGCCTTATTGCTAACTAAATCAATGTTCTATGTATGTTATGCTAGACTATTTACTTAATTTCTCAGTAATTTCTAAATTATTCTAACTGATTGTAAACTGTGGGGATTAAGGGTTTAACAATATGTTCTCGCCCCTAATCCACCAGCAACTGAGTTGCGCTCCTCAATAAACATAAATTAATAAAGTCTTCTTTTATCCACCAAAACCACCTGCAATATAACCACCTCAAATGCAAACTAACCATCTTTACAAATAATTCTTCTAATTTCTATATTAAGTAATCAAACTAACTTCACCTCCTCCTCTAAGCTGACCTCCTAATAGAGTTACTCATCCAAGGATGCTTTCGCATCTGTTTAGCAGAAGGACGATCATAATCATCGATAACTGGGTGTAGACATTTAGTAAGTAAAATTAGAGTCTTAAAAACCTATGATGATTCAGCTTTTTATACCTAAGAAACAGATGATATTATGAATCACGCTCCCGAGTCCCTTCTTGAAATTCAAAATCTCAAAAAATCACAAAGTAAATATAATTAGTCATTAAGCAGATAACTAAACATGATCTTAAGAAATTTCTAAAATCATATCCAACTACTCTCGCTGGGATCTTCTTTGCAGGAATGCATTCACCATTTATCATCTTCTCCGGCTCCAAATCAGATAGTTTACCTAGAGAAGTAGAGAAAATAAAAACAGTTATATAAAATGACTTTTTATAATGCGTTCAAAAATCTAAAAAGTTTAATTTGCAAAATGATGATTCTGATGGATTTTGCAGACCAATTTAAGGAGCCTCAATATTGTTAACAGTCTAAACTCAGAATCTTGAGGTAATTATTTTAGAAAACGATCTAACAAAGTAGAAGTACTCCCATCTCCTAACTGTATGTTCACAGGCCCATACTTTTTAAGACCTTCTTTCAACACTAATTCACTATCTGCTTTTATTTCTTCTATATAGCATGATCCCCATTCTGCACCTCTGCCTGGGCATGGCCTTGGTATGCAAAGTTTTCGGTTTAGGCTTCAGGTTCTCACATTGAGGGTCCTTGAATCTATCAAAAATTTAACGTTTTTGCCATCTAAAAATGCATTTTTGAACAGCGCCTGAGAGACTTTCAGAATTAAGACTCGAAAAGTATCCCTCTAGCAGAGCATAGATTCAGAATTTATGTGTGCTCCGTCTAAGTTTTAAATTAGTGCCCCTGAAGTTCAAAGGCAGTCAAGGAAAGCCATAGACAGTCACGTTTTTCTCGAATCAATAAATCAGGTCCTCGTTCATTGTCAGCATGAAATCTCAACCTGCCATTCGATCTGAAGATTTGTCCAGTGTGAGCAAAAGTATTAGTTTCATCATCGAAAGGAGCTTCTTCTATAAGATCTCCTCGTGGCACATTTTCAATTCGATATTTAGCAACTTCTGAAGGAGTTTTAAGCTCTCTAGCTGGGTATATTGCTTTGATAGATAAATTTGCTATTCTAAAGTATAATGTATTCATATAATTATTCTCTTCATTTTGTTCAAAGAAAAACTTAACCAAAATTGTGAAAAGTCAGACCAAAGCAATATCCAGATAGTATTATTATCTACTAACACTGGTCCCATGCCAGGTCCAAAAAACTTTTCAGCTTCAACTTCAAGTTTACCTTAATCATTAAGGCTGTGTTTTAGAAAAATTGGTACCCCAGATGGGGGATCTAATTTCTTCTATAAAATGATCGTTTTTTGCACAGTTTGGAACATGAAATCATGCATTGATTTCACGATTTCCAAACTGTTCAAAAAACAATCATTTTAAAGAAGAAATTAGAGTCCCCATTTGGGGTGCCAATTTTTCTAAAACACAGCCTTAATAATCAAGTGCTATTGAAAACACAGAGAAAAAGTAGCGGTTGTGGGGCCTTTCTTTCAGGTAAAAAATACTGTTTGTTTCATAGTTTCCACAATGAATTCCTTTATAAGTTTAAGGATTTTCAAAGTTAGTACTTGTTCCAAAATCCATCGTAAATCTCACATATTTAGGAACATCAGATTTCATGCTTCTCTCTTGATCCTCTCGACACTTTCTAACTTTAGCATCAACAGGATGTCTAAGATCACGCATTATATCAGCAGAATGACCGACTTTTGTTTTCACTTTCTTCACATCCAGAGCCTGGTTAGTCTCGTGGTTGAAATACGGATTATCGATTATACCTTAGTTCAGAAAATTCAGGCTCCTATGGTGCTACTATTGCAGCATTTTAACATTTGTGAGTGTTCTGACAAGACTATCAAATAGCACTTTTTAGAACGAGAATGCAGAACATTCTAAATGTCGGCAACGACCCCTCTTTCTAGTGTAAAAGATTTTGCTAAGCCAGGGTCCGAACCGAAAATTTTAAGTAAAATCTAATTTTTCTTCACGTTCCCTTTCAACATCCCTTCTAAAAAGATCGTCTACCTTTTTGTTGAAAAAAATAAAACAAATGCGACGAATCGGAGCCATCTCAGGACTGGACGCATGGTGGTGCCTGCAGAAGACATTTCATCTCTTAGCTCCTGAACGATTTTTGGATAGAGCTTTCAACTTTTTCAAAACGAAGGAAGCTCCAAGCTAGATTTTCATTGAGCACCTCGCTTCTACTCCCCCGACAAAGAAACTTTGTTGGAAATCTGCCACAACTATCTGGGTGGTGCTAGGGTGCTCCAATTTTCACAAACCGTAAACCGATAATTTCCCTATGCTAGATTAGCTATTTTCACTTAAGAAATGGCTTCAAAGTCATGCTTTCGGGGTGGGTCTCGAAATCCAAAATTTCACAAACAGAGCACCAACCAGCTATTTTCAATTGTCGCCATCTTTTCCCGCGGATGGTTGAAGCTGGAGTGGTCTAGCAGAGCACTTCCAAAAGCCAGTTCGAAAATAGACATTCCAGCAGCCCACACATCCAACTTCCCATCCCACCGATCCAAAGTGTCGATCCAAATTTCAGGAGGTCGATTAGAAGTGATGCAAACCACAGGTTGACGGAACCTGGAGAATGGAAAATTTTAAAATTCAAAACAGATGCGGAGATGGGAACCGATTTAAAAAATCCGAAACCAAAATGGGAATCGAAAGACGAAAACTGACTCAAAAAATCAAAAGCCAAAATGGGAATCAAAAGACGAGAACTGACTCAAAAATTCAAAAACCAAAATCAAGACTAGTCAAAAAGTACTCAAGTTCCGGATGGGTAGCAGCACCATAATCACACAACTTCAATCTAGCACCACGAGCAGGACGAAAATAGTCACCACACAGAGCATGCCTGAACCCATCAACACTAGCAGCAAAAGCATCACGAGGAACTTCAGGACCAGCAGATCTTTTCTGAGATCGCAGCTCTTCAAGTTGAGATCTCAGTTGGACTTGAATCCGACTCGGAACCAAACACTTAAACTGCAGCTCATCAACATCGATAGAAGATTCAGGACTCAAAGTGTCGTCAAACTCAGCAAGGAAACTCTCTATCTTTTCACTATCATGTGCATCGCTAAGAGCCAGTTCAGGAGCTAGCTCTAGCAGCATGTTTTCAGTCTTCAGGTCCGCATGGACGATCTCGTTTTGGTGGAGCCAATCTAGTCCATCGAAAAGATCAGCAGAAGTCGTGCGGATGTCGGAAAAGAAAAGAGGAATAGATTGGTTTCTTTCCATCATGTGATTCAGAGACCATCCGAGTTTCTGTGTTTTGATTTGGATGGTCAGTCCGTCTCTGACTGTTAGAAAAGCAAAGCAATAGAAGGATGATGATAGACTAGTTAGAAAAAAAACAAAAACCAAAACGACAAAACCAAATGGATAGTGCCTCGAAAACTAAACAGATCCATGGAGATCCAGCAGCATGGCCTTCTCTGTGAATAAAAGCTTCGTGCATTTTCAGTTGTCTACCACAGCCACCACCAGCACCAGCAGTCATTTTCGATAGATTTTGAATTCTACCTTTTCCGCAAAAAAAAGCGGGCGTCCAGAAATAGAATATTTTATGACTGACAGTCAGTCGTGTTTCCGAAGATGCTATTTTAAAAGGTCTTCCTCTCCACAAATTAGACTCAGCCTTAGTCTAGGGAAGAGGTTGAAATCTTTTAAGGATAATATGCGGTGCCTAAATCAAAAGCACTCAAGGAAAATTTTTAAGCACAGAGAGTTTTGTATTCAACTTCAAAATCTTCTCGGCAAATTTTGCATGACTTCAGCACCTTAACAGCCAATGGAGGGAAAGAACAACTAGAAGCACCATCTTCCTCTTTCCATAACAACTCTAAACTATCTAATAGTGAATCTTCATCTTGTCTTAAACTTTGACTAAGATTTGCATTAGAAGGATCGTCGTTAGCAGCAACTCGAATTTCACTCAAAACCATCTTATCAACATCGAATAAATGGGCAGCTATTTTTCGACACCATTCAGTGTCGGTAGGAAGTAGTTTCTCGACTTTGAGAGTAGATTCAGTTTGAGGACATCTTTCTCCAGGACGAGGTTCAGCTGTTGAAATAACTATAACTTTCTCATCGACTAACTTCTTCATCTCAGATTCAATTTCCATGCTAGAAGGAGGAGCACATGCATAGGATTCACCGTGACTGGTGAAAATTTCTAACTGCCAGGAATGTTGTCCGAAATCTTTGGGAGACCATCTATCAGGACAAAATCGTTTTGGTGCAAGACAAAGAACAGCTTTTCCAGACTTATAATCAGGATGGAGATTAGAAGAGTTCCATGAAAGAGGATGTTGCGGAGTTAGATATTCGACTGGATCCAATTCAAATCTAGAACGTCTATCAAACTCAAAAGAAGTGTCTTTATTGTTTTCTCCTCGAGAGCACGATTCAACTCCACCCATAAACTGACACTCATAGACTCTTCCAAAACTTCCCTCACCTAAACAATCACCAATTTCATATATTCTATTCTTAGGACCAATTTGACTTCCGGGTGCTAACTGAGCGTGAGATAGATCGTGCACATCTTGTTGGTCTAAGTCGTCATCGAACTCCTGGATTGGAAGTTCGTGAGATGGAACTCGTGAGATCTCAGAACCATCTGAGTCGTCCGATAAAGATTGAGATCTAGATCTTGAATTAGAATGATGAGATCGATTAGAACTGTGAGATGGATTAGAATTTTGAGATTGACTAGATCGATTTCTTGACGATCTTTCAGAATTTTTAGATTCGGACGCTTGTGATCTCGACTTAGAACTATCTTTAGATTTTCCTGATCTGGAACTAGATCTTGATCTCAACAACCTCTCTGGTGATCTAGAATGCAATAGCCTTTCTTTTGGTTTACTAGAACTTCTAGATGGAGATTTCGATTTAGCTTTCGACTCAACTCCATCTTCCTCTTGTAAATTGGATTCATTCTTAACATCAATTGACTTTTTCTTAACATCATCGGATTTTATCTCAGCATCGTTTTCATAATTTTTAGAAGATTCAGCATTCATAACAACATCACCAGAAACACAACCTGATATTTTTTCATCGACATCCATGTCACCATTGCTATCAGATTTTGATTTTTCTGAATTCGATTTTCTGCCAGCATCTGATTCATTTTCATCAATGTTCATCTCATCGCCATCATCGTTCTCACGTTTAGATTTTTCCGAATTAGAATTTCTTTCAGCACTATCAGCACTCACATCATGAACATCTATCTTAGAAGATTTCAATCCTGGCTCATCAGAGTTACTAGATTTTCTCTCATCTAATTTCTCATCCTTGTTTTCTTCGTTGATAACATTCACATCTTCAGAATTGGATTTTCTATCATCATCTATTTTCTCAAAATCCTTATCTTCTTCTTTAATAACATTATCTTCAGAATTAGATTTTCTTTCATCATCTGATTTCTGATTCTTATCCTCTGCCTTAACAACATTGACATCAATAACAACATCATCTTCTTTATTGATTTTATCATCAACATCATCATCAAGTTTCTTAACTTGAACTTCACAACCACCCTCTTCAGGCTTCTCCTTTTTGAGAGCACCCATGGCAGCAGATCTATCAGCTTCAATCACACTAGAAGTAATAATTGCATCCTCAATCACTTCCTTCCCAGAAAGATGTTTATCCTTATCAGAAGATTCTTCTCTAAATTCAATGCCACCAACATCATCAGTTTCTTTTTTGACATCTTCTTTAGAAAGCTTATCATTATCCTTATCGTGTTCCTCAATGGCATCCTTTTCTTTTCCGATATCTTCATTAGAGTGATCATCATTAGCCTTAATATCTTTTGCTTCAATAACCTCCTCTCCGTTTTCAATATATACTTTAGATTGATTATCATAGTTATCCTTTTCCTTAATATTCTCATCCTTGATATCTTCTTCTTTCTCATCACCCTCCTCTTTCTTAATAATATCACCATTAAGATGATCGTTTTCCTTATTTTCTTCTTTCTCATCCTCTTTCTTAATAATATTATCATCCTTAAAATCGTTCTCAGATCCTAGTCTTGATCTAGATTTAGATTTTCTTTCGTCGTTCATATCGCCTTTGACATCGCCTTTCTCAGAGACTGAGTTAGAGTCAGATCTGGATTTAGATTTTCTTTCGTCATCGACAGGTTTAGATTCGATAGCATCACCAATAGCATCCTTATCTTTAGATTTGTTATCAACACTCTCACTCTTAATCTTACTTTTTCTGGAAAAGTTTGATTGACTTCTAGATTTAGATTTGCTTCTACTTTTAGATTTGGATTTAGATTTTGAAGATTTCGATTTCGATCGTGATTTCGATCTAGATTCAGACTCTGAAGATTTAGATTGAGATTTTGACCGTGATCTTGATTTAGAATTAGAACCAGCACTTCTAGCTTTTTCTCCTTCTTCACGAGACGATGCATTCTCATCAGCATCTTTGTTTTGAGGAGAAGAGTTTTTGCCACTTCCTGGATTACTTTGTGACGGACTTTCTTCTTCTTTATTGCTTTGAGATGGACTATCTTCCACATTACTCTGCGAAGGAGATGGAGGATCACTTTGCTATGGCGAGTCACTTTGAGATTGAGATTCATCTTTATCAGACCTGTTTGAATTAGACAGAACCTCTTCTTGTGGATTGTTGTTTCGACAGCTAGAATTTTGATTTTCTTGTTTATCTTTCCCTGGCGTTTGACCGGAAGAGTGAAGAGTGGTAGTGGTAGTTTTAGTAACAACATTGTGACTATCGTTATTCCTTCTTCTTCTTTTCGGCGAATTGGATCTTCTTCTGTTGTTGTTAATTCGATTTCTATCACGATAATTTCTAGTATCACGTCTCATATCGTTGTTGTTTTGATTTCTGCTATAATTATTTCTATCATTTCTATCACGGTGATGAATATTGTTTCGATCACGTAGATTACTCTTTCGATTTCTTCTTTCAGCCTCGTCTCGAACTCTGTTATAATTATTTCGATCGTGACGAACATCACCTCTGTCAGGTTGATCACAATTGTTACCACGTTGACGTCGATCATCTCCACCACCATATCGATTGTTATTATTCCTAAAGTTTAATGAGTTCATAGAAGTAAGAAAAAGTAATAATAATGATTCAAAAATCAAAACAGAAAACTCCAAATATCAAAGCAAACAAATAAAACCCAGTTTATAGTACCGTGATCGTCCCCTATTGTTAGTATTATCTCTATCATTTCCATTTCCTCTATTATCATTCCTATAATCAGCATGATTCCGTCTATCGTCATTCCTTGGTCTCATCCTCCCAACGGATCTTTCCCTTGGACGATCGTTATTCCTTGGTCTCATCCTACCAACCGATCTTTCCCTCGGTCTATTGTTGTTTCCACCTAATGGTTTAAACAGCAAAACCCTGAGATTTTCTCTTGCTCGTCATGGGTACATAAATACTGGATCTAAGATAAATTCTATTAATAAATCATAGTGTTTTGAAAGGCAGCGCAACGCGCGGAAACTTCAAAACACTATGATTACCACCCCATTTTCCCCAACCTCCACCACCCCATCCACCACTATAACCTCCATATCCAACACCATAATTACCACCATAACTATTATTATAACCTCCTCCTAACCGAGTATCATCTCTTCTATTGTTATCACGCCTATCGTTATTTCTTCTATGATCTCGTTCGTTATTCTTAGAGTGACGATGATTATCTCTTCCTCCACCACGATTATTATCCCTTCCACGATGATTCTGTTCACGATTTGTTTCATCTTTGTTTGTATTATTACCTCTTCGAGGTTGACTTCGTGATCGAGTGGACATGATGGTTTTGTTTTTATTTTATGAACTAGAACTCTTTAGAAAATTATCTAATTATAACTCCTTATTTATAAAAGTAGTAGAAACAGCTACTTCCTTAATCCACCAGATTAAAAACTACATACACCTCTTAAAAAATAATAATAGTAATAATAATTTGCAATAAGATAATTTGGTATCTGTAGTGTGCTAGACTGACCGAATATAATTACGTGCTAGCACCACTAATAAAATTTATAGTCTATTAAATTTAATCTTCTCTACTAAACTTTTAAGTGTTAAACGTACCCATATATTTGGCTCTGTAATACAGGGAGAAAAAAGATAATTTAAGTGAAATTGAAACTGTATGATAAAGCATCATGAAAGAAGAAATTATAATTTTTGGTTTATGAATGACTCGAGAAACTGAACAGAGACAATAGAGAACTTCGAAATATGATGTCTTACTATAATTCTTATGAAGAAGGAATGACATAGTATGCATAACAGACAGACAGAAATAAGATCAAACTATTAAATACAAGAGACCGTATCAGTTTAAATTAAAAGATCGATCTAATATTATTTAGTCGAATAGGATCGTTATCTTTCCTACACCGCACTCAAGTCTGCAGCAACACAGCCTTCTCCGTAAAATGTATTCGTCTGCCTACCTATTTCACCCGCAGTGACACCAAAACCAGAAGAGGATAAAATCAAAGCATCAACAGTATGCCCAATTGACCACCACTGACTCCATACATCTGCAAGACCAACGACTAACAAACTTAATGAAGACCTATCTAGATGAACTACTGCATTTGTATGAAGCTCTTCGTTCTTAGTTTCTGTTTCGTTCTTAGAGTCAGAATCTGATAACATCTTCATCTGTTTCTTTTTGAAGTAATCTATTACATCAGTATTCTTTTCTTTTTTCCTTTGGTCTTCAGTCTTATAGCCTGGTCCAATTAGCTTTCCCGTTTTGTATAGGTAATCAAGCTCTTCCCACGACTCTGTAGTAGCGTCAGCAGCAAGAAAGAAGCGAGTCTCCTCTGGTGCGTATCCTAGTAAAGTTTGAACTTTTTCTGCGCATGTGAGAAACTCTAACAACTGTTGGCGAGAATGTCGCTTGGGATCTCTCCATCTAGATTTTGACTCATCGCCAGTTCTAAAATGTATCCCGATTAAATGTCGTATTCGATTCTTAGCAAATGTTGTAGAGTTAGCCTTGTTGAAGAAGGTTGTAATGTTTTTGTTCTCAACATTCTCAGTACTAGTTTGATTTGAATTCAATGTCTTCGCAGCATGTACACTAAGTTGTAAATCAGAAACAGATACACTACCAATCATAGGACGTAGCTCTTTAGATTGAATACTTTGAATAGATCCTCCTCGAAGATAGTTCCACCAAGCACCAATCCGCTGTGTTAACAATTGAGTAGGTTCGAATAGGAACTCAAATAAGTGCGCATGTAGAAACGGGGTAGATAAAAGCATATTCAAAATATCACTCGGTATATTCTTCTTTGCTATATTGGATTGTAGAACAGGCATTGATATACGTTGATTTGAATGAAACACTAGCACAGGCTCATCTGAATCAGCCATATGAAGATCCCCTATAGCTTCCCAGAATTTATCATTACGATTTGCATGAACACCCGGTAATCCTACTGTTCCACGCATACGCCAATCTACAAATCGAGGTTTTAACAAAAGAGGTAATGGCAGTGGTCTAGGTGAATCGATATAGAATTTACGATTAGTAACTATGGAAAGTAGAAATAAGCCGAGTAATCCATGCATACGATCTCCATGACCACCACAAAATCCGATAGACGTACATCTATAAACAAGTATTCGTTTTGCAGAAGACTGTTGCTGTATGAGGAAATCTACTAGTGTACCCATAGTAGATGAGATAGTCTCTTTACCAATTTGTAAAACTGATTTCTTCTGAAACAGTTGCATATGTGGATCAATTTGACCATCTAGTTCGATTTCATTCTGCGAAGGTTTCATCCACCAACGGATATCGTATTGGAGCCAATTACTTCTCTCACTTTGTTCCACGTCACTATCTAATGAAGGCATTACTAAAGGTAAGTTGTTTGTTGATGATTGTACTAACTCACTTGATGTTCCATTCAAATGACTTATAGCTGCATCATGATCATGATGTGCAGCACGAGAAAAGTGTAACCTAGTTTTGTCATCATTGAAACTAAACTGTGGTCCTACGTAAGATGGCGATATTGTAAGAAGATAAGGTTGAAATGATGTACTTATTGCTGTTTCAGCTGTAGTAGGAAAACTTCCATGAATATACGCACTAAGAAATCTTTCTAAAGCTTTAGGACTACTATCATCGGTACAATTCCATAAAATTTTAGGAAGTCCCGAAAAAGGAAGATAACGGCCAATTAAATCTTTTGGATTGTACAAAATGAATCTTCTCCAAACCAGTAGAGTGTTTTGATCATCGTTCACTTCATCACTATTCGGATTCCATAACTCACTTATTTTATCTTCTCTTGAGAAAACTAGAACAAAGACATCATCAGACGCGTCAGGTTGGAGAGATCCAAATGAAGTAGTACTATACGATTGTTTCGTAGAAGAAGTTTCATTTGTTTGCTTGTTCTGTTCCTTATGCTGATGATTTCGTATACGCATAAGTAATTCCCGTGCTCGATCCAGTCTAGACTCTAATCTACGCGACTTCCATTCTTTTCGAAATTTATCCAGAACAAGCTTGTGTGCGTGAAGAGATTCCTTAGATAAGTAACCTTTTCCTGGAACATTTAGAATGACTGCTAGTGATGGTGGACGTTGTGTAAGCGTATCGCGAAGTTCTAAAGGTACATTATCATCTTCCTTCTTAGATTTAGTAACTTTTGTTTCACTAATACCTTTTCTAGTATCTGATATAAGTTTGCTTTTCAGCCGAAAACTCTGGTACCAGTCAACATCCGTATCGTAAGCCATAAAACACTTAGAACTAACTCCTGAAAATCCAGAGAAGTCATTTGCAAAGACTGATATCCTAGTACGTTCCATACGTAAGATTGAGGCTACAGACCCTGAATCCAAACTTTCAAAACCATTCTTGGAATATAACTCTATCTCCTTATGCGTCCTACAATATGGATTTCCTAAATCGCTTCCACCAGCTACCATCCGTTTTCGCGTGATCATAAATAATGGACTTATTGGTTCATTAATATCACTTTGAGGTGATGCAAGTAGTAATGGATGCGCCCAAGATCCTTTCCTTCCGAGATGATACATTGTCAAAAGGATGACTTCAATTTGATGCATAAGTAAATTCCCAACCTCCAATATCATTGACATTGCTGCATCTACCCAGGGTTTTATGAGGAACCATAAGGGATTAGGATTTTTATCATCTAAGTTTTCTTCATGTTCGAGTTCTTTAGACTGATCAGCGTGTTGTAGAGCGAAGTCAAACCATTTACGACTTGTTTTTGGATTATCATTCTTTGGAAATTCATGATGTGATTTAAAGGCTTTACCATCTACTAATGCATGTAAATATGAAAAGTCGCAATGCATGAGACCAAAATGCTTACGACTTTCATCATCGATATCCTTACCTTCGGCGTGTTCTGCCCTTGCAATATCTTCAATTTCGATAGCTCGTTTTGCAAAATCCAAAATGTTCTTGTCGTTTTCTATTACCTTACTATACAACTCTTCTTGATTTATGGAGAGACGTTTCCATTCTTGCGCTAGTTTTGTATCACGTCGTTGAATCCGTTTCCACTGTTCAGCATATGATGATGATTGATTACGAATACTACTAGATGTACTTTCTTTAGAAACTGAATCTATATAACTCTGAACATTCGGTAGCATTGCTTTTAATAAATCAGGTGGAATAGTTTCACGTAGAGTTAATCGATGAGCATCTGCTTCAGAGAGAGGATCACCATTTTTTTCTATTTTGTTTTTTTCCTTCCGTATCTTCTCTAGTTCATACCATTCATTCAAATCATTTCCCAATCTCTTTAACTCATCAAACCGATTATCAGGTGGATCTTCTCGAAAACACAACGAACATAAAACAAAACTCTCCGTTGATAATAACAAATTCGCCAACTCCTCTTGTAGTTTATTCGCCGCATCAAGACCGTCCATATGTGTTTTCAAGATTGCGTGCATACAGTAATCTTCAGGTATACCCGCTAATTGTGGTCGATAGCTCTCTAAAGCTTCAGTTCGATCGTTAAGATTCCGATTAACAAATTGCCATTTGTGCACTAACTCGTTTTGTACTTGTTTCATTTCAATGTCGCTGCAGCATTGGGATATTGTTTGTAAGTTATCATCTGATTTCTCACCATTACGATTGATAACTGGACAAGTATAGGAATCATCATTTTCATTATCAATCCTTTTCTCTAGATCTGCTGTTAATTCTCCAGCACCACGAGAGTCTAATAAGAATCCAGCAGGTTCATGAAATATGTCTTTTGTAAAGCCGACATTAAATGCACATGTATCACTTCGACGTATAAAAGTAGTAGATTCAGCTTTAGTAAGTTGCAGATTAAGAAGCGGTAGTGAAAGGAAACATAAACAAAACTTTACCATCGTTAATAACGATTAGACTAGAAAAACTGTACACGATCATCAAAAAACAATTTAAGGATACATATGATAATTTATGACAACAAAAAACTAGAGCAAGAACAGTTAGAAAAATTAAATTTAAAACCTCTATATTAGGACTATTAGTTAGATTATCAGTATTAACGTTCGCAAATGGAGATTGCTCTTGCTGATGCTGATATTGGTTGGACTAATGTGTATATTGATGAGAATAGGGTGAATTAGGTGAAGCTACAACGGTACCAAATTGCTGTTGCTGACTAGGACGTGGTTTAGGTTTACCAGGACGAGTAGATTGAGAACAACCCATGGTTTGAAGATAGTAATCTTAGTACTTTAAGGATAAACAAATATCAGTCGGTGAAAAAGATACAAAATGTTTTAAACAAAAATTACCTCACTAGAAAAACAAATTACGATGAAGTTCACCAATTACGTATACGTTAGCTCTCATATTTTTTTCTCTGATCCCCTCACTCTCTGCTAAAATCATAGACGCATAAGAACTCATATATTCAAAACAAACTAAATATGACATATATTTTTTCCTTTTTTTTCGAATTCAAACAGAAACTACCTTTCTTGCTCATATTTATTTCCCTACTATTGCGTCATATATTATAAAAACTTTTCTAAGCTAGTCATACTCATGACAATCACACTTTCAAACTTAAAAGCTCCGTTAAACTTAAAATCTAAATAAAGCGAGCGCAATGCATCGACAAATAGATCTATCGTATAATTACTATAAATTCAACAAAAATTCCAAACATAACTAGGTTTTGCTTTGGTCTTTGAAAATACCGTATTTTTCTTTAAATTTTCCACTCCAAAATTATACAGTAAAAAAGCATCTTTTTCTGCATAGAAACAGCAATCTGAACCCTTCCGATGCCTCCGCGAATTGCGAAGTATCTGAAAATCTCAAAATCGACAACCAAAGCAAAGGCCAGATAATGGACAATACAATACTTACTACTGGCATGAAGAAAACTATAGAGACTATATTAGAGATACTAATACAATATGTACTTATCTCGCGTGATTCTGATTCATAAATCATTCATTCTAGAAATACTTAGTGACGAATTAAAGTTAAAAATACAGTTAGAACTTTCAAATAGGTACAACTTGACATACAAAGGGAATATATCTAATATCTATATCCACACGAATTACTTCCGTGTACACATATACTTAATATCACACTTTACTATTAAATGCTTTACTAATCCTAAAAAATACTCTTAATTAATGCAATTGTTATTGTTTCACATATTCTTCAACTGTTTCACCCTCTTCACATATTCTTCATTCACATATTCTTCAACTGTTTCACCCTCTCAAATACGAATTGAGACCACATACCACATAAACGTTTAACGATATACCCTAAATCCTCTTCACTATCATTTCCATCATTATTCCTACCACTATACTTATGATTTACCCATGGTTGCAAGTATTTATCCCAGGAGAGTTGTGGACGTTCCAATTCTTCTTTACATGATGAAAAGTCTTCCCAACCTTGTAATAACTTCCTATCAGACTTCTCTAGTTTCTCTTTAAACTCAAACACACTACAAAGATAATGAAGTTGGTGTTTCATAATTTGTCTAGCCCACTTATGACCTACACATCGTCTTGGACCAGCACCAAAAGGAAGTACCATATAAGGACATGTACCTTTCTTCTTTAATTCCTTCCAAGCTTGCGTTGCATAACCCATATCCTCACCGTAATTAACGTATTCTTGCCAATTCTTCTCCGGCGTAAAGTCTTTAAAGTCATTCTTAGCTACATGGGAAGAATATTGATCGAGTTCGATGAAAACTTGAGTACCTTTACCGATGGATCGGAAGTAAGGACATTTAGAAGCTGCAGAAGAAGAAGATGTTGTACTACTAGAACCACTCATTGGACATGTCTTAACATCACTAGTAACATCTTGTTGCACACTTCTTTCCCAAATTGGAAATGGATGCTGACACCTTAACGTTTCCAACATAATCATATCACACATATCTAATGAATCCCTTGCTTTCTCTACGAAACCAGGATGGTATTCTCTGATGATTCTTTCAGTAGCACTGAAGACATCTGGGAAGTTGATCGTTGGAGAGATGAAGAATGGTTGCAATAAACAAGAGAGATCAGAGATAGAATCCGATGTCCATTTGATATTTGACTTAGCAGCATTAGCAGCAAACGTAGTGGATGGTGAACTAGTCATAGATGTCCTCGGTGCCGAAGAAGTTCTAGTAACTGTATCAGCTGATTGTGTAGGAGTTATTGTCGAGGAAGATTTACTATTATCTGAAGCATCAGTATCAGTTTCAGCTTTAGTTCCTAGATTTGCCATAACTTCAGTTTGCCAATATTCACTTTCTTCTAATAATCTTCTTATCATAGCTATATACGGTGTCTTCAATGATAGATCAGGTCGTTTCGGCGGTTGCTTAAACGCAATAGTAGCTTTCCATTCTTCAGTTGCATTTATAGCTAATTCAACATCTTCTTCAGTCATTTCTAGACGAGTAATTAACCATATCATTGTTCTAATTGTAGCACCTGCTAAACAACGGTTATCGAATACCCCGTTATAATCTGAATCTCCATTAGCAGCATCAATTACTTTCTGCATTTCTGCCTTCATTCCTATTCCAACGGCTTTCCTTATCGTAGCTTCACTTCGATCTAAATGTTCTAAGATAGCTACTAACTTCACCCGTAATGCAGCAGATTCACGATGACCAACTGATTCTAACGATCTCACCGGTGCCCAAGCTGGAGTAGCGATCTTATCTTCGATGAAGGCACCTTTATCGGCTGAGTTTAGAACTTTCTCTACTAGAGAAAGATCAGCAGGATTTCTAACATCGAGGTATTCAATTCGTTGTCCGTAGGTCTTACCACATATCCATAAGAAAGCTTGACGAGAATTACCTTCTCTAACGTTTCTTGCGAAGTTCTCACAAGTATCGGAGATTGGAAATAACATTGAGGAGAAGAGGAAATCTCTAGTAAGTGTGAATAAAGAAAGATCCATATTGAGAACTTCATTACGTTCACCAAGAATTGATCGGATGATCTTGATGTACTGTCTTGATGTAGGCATAGCTAATAGACCGATGACGTTGAAACGTAAAGGAATTTCTTGTTTATAAGATCGATATTGTTGTGCAGTTTCTTGACGTTGGTTATTGGTTTCTTCTTTATCCTCTGATGTACCATCTACATCTAACATAACTTTCTCTTCAGAAGTTGCAGAACCCTGGAAGATCGAATACGCAATGAAGAATGTAAACAGGGAGACTATGATTACGCAGTTATATAGTTGAGACGATGAGTTTCCAGTTGATTGAAATCCACACCACCAAATAGACATCGCAACTATTTGTAGAATGTGAGCGGAGAAACCTGGATGCCGAGCTAGAGCATATGTACCACTACGAACAATAGACGAATCTTTATCATCTGATGATAATACTTCTGATGTTGTTGAAGTTTGTTTCTTCATTGTAGTTTGACCTTCGTCATCACTTGAAATAGAACTACTCGTCTTATCAGACTTATCAGGAGACTCAGAGTCTTGACCAGATAGAGTCGAAGTTGATAATAAGGACTCATCACTGTGACCTTGTTTCATAGGTGATTGTGCAGTTGAACTAGCAGTTGTCGAAATTGCAGGAGAGTTATCGCTCTCATTAGATGAAGTACGACTTGAACTACCACTGATGTTTGTCTTTCTATCATTGGATACAACTCGTTTCACTACTCCTACTCCTTGATTCTGGTTCTGGTTCTCAAGTACAGTATCTGCTTCGTTGAAAAAACCAGTACTTACTCCAGGGATCTTAACTCTCCTTGTATAAGCTTGAGAAAATTTCACACCACCTTTCGCTCTTTGTCTAAATTCACACATTGATGCATTTCGAATTAATGTAGCAGATCCATTTAACAATACTGAGGAAAGTAGAATGAATAACCTTGTTGATGTAAGATTCTGATTCACAGTTGAAGAATCATTAGAAACCACAACTCCTATTCCATAAAGCCATGTATATATCATATGTATCAATACTGGTACTCCAAGGCCCCATCCAAAATGTAATCCCCAAATCATACCAACCTGCGACCACCAAGACTTCTTATCAGCTACTGACGCTAATTCATCTACAGGTCTAAATGTAAGTTCAGATCCCAATGAGTAAGTGACGCATAAGAATACGAAGACGAAATGAAGTAATAACTCCGTTATTCTCAGTGTAAAAGTTTGTAAGTTTCCATCGGTGGTTAATGCCCAATACATAAAAACCAGCAGACAGCCAGATAAAACCATCGTCTCATCGATATTCTCAGAAACTAAAACAGATACATCTTTGATTCCACCAGTTACTCTAGAGATAAATGAAGGACATGAAGATGATGCATTAGAAGCAGATGACTTCGACTGATTCTTGCCAGTACTCTTCAACAATTTATCAATAATACCATGAAATACTGCTAAAGCTCCGTTCTCTTGATCCTGTTTAATACTAGGCCATTCCAAACCTGCAGGAGTTAACTTACTTCCGTATAAGAGATCGCCTACTTCTAGACCATAAAGAGAACCGTACTTAAATCCATATCCATCTAATCCACTTAATAAAACGATTCTATTTGAAGTGTTTGGAACGAAATCCATGATTTGTTGAGATGGATAATAATCGATTGAATTTGATTTACTATTCGATTGTACTGGTTTCTGTATCCTTAACCTTACATAACGACAAGTAGAATAATCAGCACTAGAACTATTCGAGTCGACTATACTTTCATGTAAATGTTCACGAACGAATCTCCTCACTACTGCTGCATTCTGTGACTGTTCAAGATCAGCTTTCGAACTTAATCCTGATTCAACTACAAGAAGATTATCGTCAGAAGTAGACTTGTTAATCTTTCTTAACTCATTTAGATCATTATCACCATCAGAGACTGATTCAGAATCTTCTAATAAAGTAGAGATAGTCCTCTCTGGAAAGTTACATCTTACATACAACTGCTGTTGTTCTTTAGAACCTTTCTCTTGTGCCCAAACTGGAAATCCATAAACATTAGCACCAGGCCAAGCAAACATAGGACATTTATCTTCGATTCTGATTCCAGATTTCTCAAAAGACCCTGTCTTAGTATCAGAAAGAGCTGGACAAACAAAAGTATCAACTTCAGCAGCACATGGGATATTCAATTTCTGTTGCAATAACTCCACTGTACCAGCACCAGTAGCGAGAATAACATGAGTTGCTTTGAATTCAATCGCTGTATCAACGGAATCAGTAGTTCGAATACATGAAACTGTAGTCGTGTTATCCTCTGTATTTACTTTGATATCAGTTACTTGAACTTTATCGAGAACTTCACTACCATTACCACTAGATTTATCAGAAGATTCAGAAGTTAAGTAATTACATATAGGATCCGCTCTCAAAGCAGCAGCTTCATCGTACCAAACACCAAAGTGGTTCCAACCTAATTTACCCTTAAAGCATTTCGGTAACTTATCTTGTAGCATCTGACTCGTAAACAATAAGTATAAATTATTAGGTAAGCAATGAGCATTTCCACAACAAAGCGTCGCTAACTGTCTCAGAAACTTCCATATCAAGAAAGCAATCATCAATATCCAACCTAACGGAAAGATATTCACTACAATAACTTCACCAGTTACATCTAATAATTGATTGTTTACATATTGTTTAGCTTCTTTCTGTAATGATAGCCAAAGTTGCCAAGCTTGCCTCACTCGAGCACCAGGAGCAAGTTCTAACATTCCAATACGACGAGGTCCTCCACCAGAACTTCCCCGATAGGATCGTTGAGAACGATTGGAGTTTGTGTTGCTAAAGTTACGATCCTTTCCGAATTTATCAAGTAGTAGAACTTTCTTATTGAATTTCTGAGATAACCAATAATAACATGAAGAACCTGCGATTCCACTTCCGACTATGATTACATCGTAAACATCTTTCTGTTTACCATCTTCTTTATCACAACTTGCTGTAGACGAATCTGAATCTGCTGCAGAGCTGTAATTATACAATCCCGTATGATTGTCTTTAACAGCACCAGTACTGGTAGAAGTAGAAAACGAAACCGTGCCAGTTGCTACTCGGGAAGTAAGTGTAGATACCATTAAACTAAGCGAACCAGGATCATATGCACCAACATTTAGTCGATAGTAATCGATGGTTTGATTATATGGTATAGAAGAAGATTCTGAGTCATCATTTGCAGCAGCAGCTCGTTTCTTCTTATTCTTAGACTTCTTTTCTTGATCTCCTTCTTGACTTACATCTTCATATCTTCTCCAGAATTGAGTTGCGTTTGGAAATGACTTCTCATTATACAGCGGTGAAGTAAGATCGAAGTAAAACGATGCGTTTGCTACAGCTGTTTCGATGAGTGTTGTGTAATCGAGAGATTTCTGTAGTAGCGCGACTCCGAGATTCTTACGACCAAAACCGCCACCACCATTGTAAGATCCGAAAGCACCTTCTTCAATACCAGGAAGATAGTATGTTAAGTGACGGGACGATGCTTCAGCGATGAAACCTATCAATTAGAAAATGATAATAATACTGGCAAAAGAGAAAAGGTAACTACTATTACTAACTTAGGAATAGAAAATCAAATAAAATATTTCAAAGTTAATTAATTTTAAGTACTCGTATAAGGGACGACTTCTTTCGAATCATGTTTCAACGTTTCCTCCATCAAACTTCTAGATATCAAGTATGCTCGTCCACAGAAAGAACTCGTATGAAAGAATCTCGACGACAAAGCACCATGAACTTTACATAAACCAGATTTATGAAACCGTACTACATCCCATCCACTTCGTATCAACGCTAACGATTCTCTTAGCACTTCTTCCGTTAAGTTCTCATTAACTCGTACATCATCTTCGAATACTAAACATGCTTCTTTATTCTGATCGATTGCTTTCTGATAGCATGCCATATGACTTCGTGTACATCCTAGTAATCCACCCTCAGGATCTCGATCAACGGTATGGAAGTGTGGAGAAGCACCAAGTAGAGGTTGATCTCTTCCTATATGTTCGTTCCATCCAGAGAGGAAAAACTGTTTACGACTTTCTGATTCCTTCAGATTGATGACTGTGATTAGGATTGGAGACTCGGAAGAACTGGAAGATGATGGAATATTACTTGAATTATTTGCGTCGGAAGAAGTCATGATGGTAAATCTAATTATAGATTGATTAATCTATAGAAGTATTATGTCTATACTAAAATAGAGTATGTACCTAATACTGAAGAATATGTTTATACAATTGCTATAACTAAAGAAAAAATATCCAATTGCCGACCTGCACCAATACTTCAGACACAAGTGTTGTCTAAAAGTGCTTAGTACAAGATGTCGACTATATAAGTATACAAGTATATCTATGCATTCAAAAATGTGGAAAGCTGAATTAAACTTTTGATTACAATAGTGCAATTAGTTAAGAGAAAAACGGCGGAGGTTTTTAAGCGGAATTTCTTGACATTGAGGCGGACATATGCGATGTGCGGAAGTAGTTCGAATAGCGCTAAACAGAAAACAATAAATCATTCATTTCATAGAGAGCGGAAGTAGTTTCTTTTTTTTCACACGAATAATACGATTGTAAGAAAAAACACAAAAACGAAAACATAACTGTATCATGTGATGTTGGGTGTGAGTTTACGGTGACTGTTTGTTAGCCAAACAACATATCAGCTAAAATCATTCCTCCAACTAAACCCACTCCAATACCAAGCATATCATTCAATGCCGGATCACCAATAGGACGTGGTCTTGCTTTAAACTTCTTCCTAAATGTCCTACCAAGAGAGCTATTAGTGTTCATTACTATACCATCTAATATGAAGATTCGATCTAACGCGAAAGCTTGTGATGAAGTTAACATAGGTCGTTGACTAAAACGGTTTCTTCGCATATTATCATGAAGCTGATTAAGAAGTTCTGAATAGGTTAATCCAGTACCGAGTTGTCCGTAGTATCTTCTAGCAACTTCACAGAATGCAGTTGTCATTGCACCTGCACGTTGACCATGTACACAGCCACCGTCGGAGGAAGTCTGACCATCTTCGCAGCCGGAGAACATTTGGACATCAGCTACAGTATGATAGGGATTTACCTGATATAGTAAGAATCAAAGTTTGAAACACGATAATGACATACGTTTTGAGTAAAGTGTATTTTTGCTATCCCGCATAATAGGGGGGTAGTAATTATGTTAGGAATCGACAAAGACGGAAGGTCAAATTTTTTTGAAAAAAAGTTCATATCTCAAGATCTAATCGTGAAGAATCCGTAAAAAAGCGGTTATGCGGTGTTAATGTATCTCTAGGTATAACTAAGCGGATTGGATGCTGTCTGACGTGATATTTTCTAAAGTAAACTTTTTTACGCTAAGATGAACTACGGATGGCTATTTTGTGTCAACGAAATGCTATTTTTACTATCTTTTTATTTTTTTCCACGATTAGTATATCGATTTTCTTTCGAAAAATTAAACGTTCAGTTACAACGAAACACGGTATACTGAAGAAAGAAAAAGTTAACTAGTCAAAAGCTAAAACTTAAATTACTTATCACAAAACAAACAAAATTAAATTCTAAGTAAGTACATCTTCTTTCCATCCTCTCCCTTTCGTCCATGTATAAGGTAAATCTAATCCCGTCCCCGAATGACAACTATCCATTAAACAAGTTAATCTACTCCCTTCAGGCAAAGGTTTCACTACCATATCGTTTAACTGATCATCCGTTATCATCCCCGCATTCTTAAAATCACAAGGTAATATGGTTTCATTCATCCCATCCTCCTCATATCCATGCGGATCCTCCTTCTGCGCGCCGTGTCCAGAAAACAATAGAAACATAACATCCCCAGGCTTACATCGTCCATCTCCAGCTAACCATCTTAAGTTCTGGAAGATATTAGCTTTCGTCGGCGGTCCGTAGCCTCCTGCACCATCGTCAGTCAACATCCGTATACTACTCGGACTCCAGCCAAAAGTCTGCGTGAGTAGCTGATAAACATTCCTACAATCCGTTATACAACCTCTCAACTCAGCTCGTGTACCAAAGTAATTACAACCTATTAGTAATGCTCGTTGATTACCGGTGAGATTAGGTGGTGTGCGGTTTGATATGAAAGGTTGATAATAAATGTATTGAATTCCATTAGGGGACATTGCTTGATAAGAAGTGCCTCCGGTGTAAGAAACAGGTTGTGACTGTACTGGTTGTGACTGCATAGGAACCGACTGAACTCCTTGCATTGTATTAGAACTATACCTAATATTGGGATTCTGTTGCGGTTGTCCTTGTTGTACGTACATAACTGAACCGTGTTGCGATTGGTATGATTGACCAACTGAGAAACCATTTTGTGGTGGAGTATTACTAGAACCTACCACCTGTTGTGCTATAACGTTCCCATTTTCATCGATTATATTTTGAACATAAATCGTATCAGGTTGCTGTTCAAGACGTTGATGTCGTTGACGTCTACGATCGTCAACTGATTCTACACAGCCCATAATTCAGAGAATGATGAAATCCGGCTGGAGAAGTATACCGAACTACTAAGAGATTATACGATCGTCAACTGATTCTACACAACCCATAATTCAGTAAAGCTTCGACATGATGATGAAATCCGGCTTAAGAAGTATACCGAACTACTACAGGAAATTATGAACCAACAAACATATTTTGTTTTTCTCTAAAAAATCTCAGTTACTCACACTCATGTTACAGTTTTTACTCATCAGAAAACTAGATTTAAATCATATTTAAGTTTATTCCATAACTCACTGACAAAAATGTTAACAAAAATCAATCCTTTATTCAATAGAAATGGATAATTCATCATCATGCCAAGTTATCTTTCACTTCATTCTCACCCTCTTCAACAGTTCTCTTCAAGAAGTGATATCTTTGTAAAGCTTCAGCAACAACTGCACATAAAGTTTCCATACGATCTTCATGTGTTACCTTATCCGCCTTAGCATCTGATTCATCTATATGTGTTGAAACTATAGGTAATCGTTGCGGATTTGGTGCCATCACACAATTTTCTAACACAGTTATACCTGATTTATTACTAGCAGTAGAGGAGGTAGCTCCTAAAGCATGAGACTTTCGTAACTGAGCTGCTGCTGTAGTTGAAGATCCTCTTCCTCCAGAAGCACTATTTTCATTAGCACTAACGAAGCTACTATCACCTACTCCTCCTTCGACTGCCATATAACCGCTTAGTTCACCGTCGGGATCGAGTTCTTCATCACCAAGTTGTATCCCCATTCCAATCGTTACGTTATCACCTATCCTAACGGGTATATGTTTTGAAGTTGGATCGACTCTGGAGCCTACTGATAATACGCAATGAGAACCGATAGAACAATTGACTGGGTGGTGCTATGGTAGTCAAAATTTCACATAACCTAAAGCTGTAATTTCGCGGTGCTATTTTAGCTAAATACGCTTGAGAAATGGCTTGAAAATGATGTTCTCGGGATGGGTCTCGACAACTAAAATTTCACAATTTCACAAACAGAGCACCAACCAGTTAACGAGAGTTGATTTTACTTCTAGTAGAGAGAAATCACCGATGAGTAATGGACGAGGAACATTGGGAGTGGAAGCTGAAGAAAATTTGGACTATAATATTCGTAATCTCTAGATGTAAACTAAGTTTAATGAAATTCATGAAACTTCAAAACGAAATCAAAACTCAAAAAAGTACAATCACTTCCTGTATCATTCACGACTCTAACTTGTTCTTCAATACAACAGTGCTCTCCTATACTTATTGGCCCAGTCTTAGCTCGTATCACACATCCAGGCTGTAATACTGTTTTCGATCCGATAGTAATAGGATAAGGACCAGATAGTTTCGCCTCAGCACATACTGATGCTTCTGGGTGTATAATAATTGAGTTATCAGCTGATATTGTTGTAGTTCCGGAACCTCCAGCGGTCTTTGGATCTAGTATTGCGAGAGATCCAACACGTAGTTGAGAACCAGCTTCTCTAGAAGTATTTCCTGAAGATCTGTTGGATTCTGCTGCAGAGGTGGCCATTTTTGGCTGTAATAATTATTTTTTAAATAAAAATACTGATAGACTAGTAAGTATATTAATATTATGTTAAAAGTTAACTTAATCGTTTTCTCTCACCATCATCTTCACTTATCTCAAATTCTCAGCCTCAGTAAATATCCCTCTGGTTAATTAACACGATAATGATACGAATCGTCTTTTTACGCTGAATCTATACATATAATCATTTTCGCAGTTGATAAACGACTTTTGTTTTTCGCAAGCATTGAATTCTATACTATTTTAGTAATACAAGAAACAGCTCATATCTACATACGTTCATTCCATAAACTAAACTTACTAAACATGTACAAAATCCTTATCTATTTAATAAAAGGCTTTATTCCCTTAGTCAAAAAATATCAACAATACAGTACAAAGTTATGTTACATACAAGATCAAAAATTAGATCTACTACTAAATCTAAACACTAAATTAAAAAAACAGACCAACAGTTATAAATCAAAAACTACTAAAACTAAACAAACCACCACGGTATATCACTTCTATCGTCATAACTACTCGCCGTTGTACTGCATGGAGCTACAAATGATAAATCCCAAAGAATCGAAAGTCCCGGTAACCAAAACGAACTTCGGAAGTCTGCGTATCTAGGTATGAATTCCTGCATATGCTGAAAGTCGCATTCAGAATCATTATGACGAAATCGAGAACTACTAATGATTGTCATTGGAGGAGACTGTAAGAATTTCTTCCCTACTGGAACAGGATCATCAGTGTAGATGACGACATCGTTATCGTTAGTGAAATGGACTTCCTTCTTCAAAGGATTTACGCGATCTGGAATTATTCCCAACTTTCCAAGGATATCTGAGACGAACGTGTAGCAGCTTGCATCTAAAGGATGGTAAGCGTCTCCTCTCCAACGTTTTAAAAGTTGACGAGAAATCACTGCTAATTCATCGATATCGATTTTGGAATCTCCCAATTCTAGAGTTTGAACATATTGATACTGACGGGTTTTCCATTTATTATTCGTCTCTTTCCTAGATGTAATTGTCACGCCAGAATTGAGGATTTCAATTAATCGATGGATTGCACGAGGGTCATTAGGGATGGATTCTGTGGTAAAAGTTTCTTCTTCCTCTTCTTCTTTTACAGGTTCGGGTTCTTGACATTCTTCTTCTTTAGCCTCATCTTCTTCGTTATCTCCAGTAGTATCTCCAATAAAATCTTCCACAGTATTAGTTTCTTCCTCCTCTTCGTCGTTTCCTTCCAAGACAAACGCTTCATCATATTCACCCGATCCTATAACTTCACCATTAGCAGTCGTTGTTCTAACTAATTCCACTCCTCCTTCTTCTTTTTGCTTTTCAGTTATAGGTTGTAAAGTATTAGGTACTGATTCTACTGATGCTCTTGGCGTTACTTCGACACTAGGTGGACACATGGTGCTACAAGAACTTTCAAATGAACCATACATTCTATTATGATTATCCTTAGAAGAACTACCATCGTCTTTCGAAGAAGATGCTCCACCAGTATCCACACCTGCAGTTGCCTTCTTCGCGATTGGATAATTAGGTCCTCCTTTAGATCCTCCCTTAGACTTAGTAGGAGGTCCTAAAGGTTTCAACTTATCTAAATTCCTTTGAAAATCTCCTCCACTCTTAGTATCCTTAATAGCTTTCTTACTCCTAGAACACCAACAGTTTGGAATCAAATCATAGAACTCTTGAGAACAAGCTCTATCTGGGTTTTGCTTTAGTCTGTAAATTTTCGGTTTAGGCTTTAGATTTCTCATATCGAGGATCCTTGAATATATCAAAAATTTCACGTTTTACTAATGTAAATCCACTTTTTTTGATAGGTTCTGAGAGACTTTCAAAAATAAGGTTCGAAAAGTCTCCTTTTAAGGCATATATTCCCTTTAAATACCCTTTAAATTACCTTCAAAACCATAAGCAGTGACTAGTATCCTTCTTTGCTAACTTATACTTCTCATGTAGAATAGTTCTAGTTTGTTTTGGTGTAACTGAATCGAGTAAACTTCCAAGAGTAGAAACATCAGAAATCGTAGGGCCATAGCCGTAATCGAAGTCTAACCCAAACACCTCTACAGAGAAATGAAATGCTCCGAAGAAACCTAACATACCTTGCTTGACAGCGTAGATATGTAATTTCACCTTCCTATCTTTTGGATCTCCGAACTTATTAAATCGATCGACAATACGTTGGTTCAAGATAACTTCAGTAGGAATATGTTTTTCTAGTTCTTGTTTTGCTTGTCGTTTTAACTCATTATATCTATTGATCATATGGGCTTGCATTGCTGCATCGCTAGCATTAGAAAAATCCTTTTTAGTTAATGGTAAACTACTTCTCCTTATACTACGATGATGCGTTTTAGGTTTATGATCGAGATCGAGACTGTTCATTCTATCCATAAGTTTAAGATCAGGTTCAGGCCAACTTGGAGGAGTTTTAGATTCCAATGTGGGGAAAGTGACTCGTGGTTTCGGATGAATGAGAATTGATTTAGGATAACCTACTTGAGGTTGTCCATTGGTACTTGAAGAAACTGGAACAATTTGAAGTTGATCGTCAGGTACAGGTACTCTTGGAGGAATATCAACGACAGCAGCAGATTCTTTCTGCTCTCTAAACTTATCATACATTCTCGACATAGCTTCTGAAATACGATCTCCTTTCTCTCCATATTTTAATTCAGCTATCTTCCTATCTGTTTCAAGTTGTTTCCTAATATTAGAACTACTCGCTAACCAGCTGCTAGAACTAGGAGTATCAAAATTTCCATCAGTACTATGTCTACGCTGAGGACGAGAAACTAAAACATCATTTCCATTTCTTCCTTCCATATACTCTGATCTATAACTAGGTAATCTATCATCACGATTTGGACTCAGTGAAAAATGAATTCCATCTAAAGCTAATTTAGTATCAGAACCAAGTAATTTCTTATTGTAGATTTCAGTAGGGACATGATAAGGTACTGGAGACATTGCATATCGAGCGGCAGATGATCCAGCTCCAGGACCTGGACCAACAGGAGTCCTCGCACCTGTACCACTTGGTGTAAGACTAACAGGAGTTCTTGCTGGAGTAACACTTAAACTCATTGGCATATTATCTGGGATTCGCAGAGTATTAACTTGACTACCATCTGGTGTAGGCGCTACAGAACTACCGTAGAATCCACCATCTGAAAACACATAACCAGGTGAACCTGGACCTAATGATTGATAATCACTTCTAGAATGCTCACCATCACCTGACTCTGAGTTAGTACTGCCTGGTATACGATTATTTGATTGTGCGAAACCACTTTGACCAAATACAGTTCTTTGATCTTCTTCTGTATTCGATAGACTTCTACGTATAGCTTCAGCAAAAGTAAAATGGCCACCAGCTCGATCATAAGGAAAAGGACTTTGACGACTGTCTTCAGAGATTGGAGTATGACCGTCATTGGAACTAGCAGTATGAATATCGTTGTCGTTTCCTAAATCAGTAAGTGCCATTTGTACAACATCACGTTCATTTGGTGGGACGTCTACGAAAGAACCTATATCAGATGTGGTGCCATCACGGGATTCAGAAACTTGACTTCTTGGAGTTCTGCTTTCATGACGGGATTGATCATCGATGTTTTCTTCAGCGTCGTGATGATGGAACGAGGCAGCGTTTACGAAAAACGCTATAGAGATTAAGTGCAACAAAAGTTTAGGAAGGATATACATTTTGAATTTCATGTTATCTATACATTAAACTAATTGTTGCCCAAGGCTATTATTACACCTAAATAAATAACACATAATACACCACTCACGATCTCTGCAATCTTAAGATAAACGAATAGATGATAGATGAACATTTCTGTTTGAAGTTTAAATGATGATGCAATGAAATCGGTAAAATTTTTCAAATTTAAATTCGGACCAAGAATCTGGATCGATTTTAATAAGTAAACGGACTGACTTCCAATCACCCCCAATCTAATGCAGAAGTCCCGTCATAATCAGAATATTCACAGTAGAACTGCACACGAATACGAATATTCCGACGATAACCAAAACTGCATCACCAACTGTTCGACTTCGTTCCTCTATTTTACCTAGTTCCCTCCTAATACGTTCCAGTTTCCTAGCAGTAGGACTCAAATCGCTAAACTCTACTGCACCCGCAGATGGTGTTGTTAAACCTTTTATCTCCAAAGCAGCAGTAGCATTACCAGGTCCAGGATCATGTCCAAGTTTACTAGAATTTAAACTTTCATTATCTTCAAGGTCATGTACTACTGTACTTAGATTAGTTGGTCCAACTGGATCTGCTACTTTCGAACTATTAGCTAAAGTATTTGAAGTAACACTATCAGGAGTACCAGATATTAAATGTTTTAAAGGTCCAGAACTCATTCTAGCTAGCCATCCTGGCTTACCTTTTTCCATCGTAGACATTACTCCTCGTTTTGGTATTGCTCTACTATTTTCTGGTGTAGTAGCATCAGCATCGACTCCTCCAGTGACTGCAAATTCTACTTGTTTTGAGGAAGTTGACTTAGAGGATTTCCTAGAAGATTCGGATTCCCTTGGATCTATTATATCATCATTGTGGTCACCGTCATGTGGGGTATTTTTTGTACTATGTACTTCTTGTGATAGTCGTTTTATCAAGTATGATCTTCGTCCGCCGACACCAGAAAAGACAACCCTTCGAAAGAATCCTTCCTTCTTCGCTGCTTCCTTCTCCTCATAGAGTAGTCGTTTGCGGTCTTCTTTAGATAGTTGACGTAGTAATGCTTCTCGATCTGCTTGAGCACAAGCACGTATATAGAACATATGCGATAAACCAGGATAAACGAAAGCCAATGGTACTCCAAGTAAACATCCGATCAATGAATTGAAGTTATCCAGTACATCTCTACCTTCTTTCGCAACAAGAACTAAGACGAATGTAAACATAGTTCTAAACATTGCTTTAGGTATCTTCTCTATAAAGGTTTTCTGTGGACGAGAGTTTGCTAGTGCAAGATCTGGATTAGTTACCTCTGATGCAGGAACATGTTGAGGAGAATCACCATCTAGTAGCGGGACAACGTTTGGTGGTGTTGGAGGAAGATCGTTTGTTTTCACACCTTCTACCGGTTGATAACCACAACCTGCGTCGAAATTAAAGATTCGTGATAGGAAATTATTGTTATTATTTTCATCATGTGTATTTACTGCCTGTTGATCTGTGCTACTACTGGCCTGTTGGTTTTGAGACGATGTAGTACTAACAGGCTCACCATGATTCGCTATCCCCGCTTGACATAGTTTAGTATCATGACATATCTCTTTCCGACAAGGTTCTAACAGAAACAGCTGTTTCACCCACGTATCTTCCATTAATCGAGCAGCAGGTAGAAATTGAAATGGAAATGTAAGAACTAATGCAAATGAGAATCCTATTTTCACAATCACCACTAACAATGCTTCGTCGAATGTTTTAGGCTCTGTGAAGTTTAACAGAATAATCGGTTTCGTCGCGGATCCAAACGCACTATACCCGTTCATACCCACTGTCATAAACAATAATGCTACGAATAACAAGCAAAAGCTATAAACAACAGGGAATGTATGCGGCTTCTCCATCTCACTTACCGTCGGTATTATACTACATATACCTTCAAACACTAAACATATCGTTCCTAAACATACAAACACGGAACTCGTAGTACCAACAATATAAACATGCGGTGTAATTAACTCTTCAGGCTCTTCCTCGGCTTCTTCAGAGATCATACTCATTACGTTATCCACACCTTTCTGTGTACTTTTCCAGGCTCTTTCACTCTTATGTTCCATCCAATCCCACCATCCTAATCTTGCTTCGTGCTCAGCTTCTGCTTGTTCTTTCTTATGTTGTTTTTCTATAATTTTTTCTCTCTCTCTAGTTCGATTCACCAGCTCTTTCGTCACATTCACACCAGTAATGTTGGTGATATTTTTCAGTAAATGTTCTATTGCGAGTTTCTCCTTAAGAGATTCCTCATGCTTGTCTAAGCGTACACCCCAGGAAGGTAGAGATGGAGCATTCTTTTTGTGTTTAACTTTCTTAGTGTGATTAGTATCGTGTTTATTAGAATGAGAGGATGAAGATCCTGATCCTGATGCATGATTTGTAGATGTATCGTTTGAGGTTGTTTCTTCTTCTTCCTCTTCGTGTTTTTCTCCTGCTAGATCATAATGGAGTTTAGCTGATGGCTTTTCTTTTTTCTTTTTGGTAGTATTCGCTGTTTTAGTCGCGGTACTAACGTTCAAGGCTTCGGTAGTATTTGATTTACCTAAACTAGTGATAGCTTTTAGCTCTTGATCGTCAATTTCGTTTTTATGTTTCTCTTTCTTCTTCATAGGTTTCAGAATAATAACTCCTCTATCTGTAGTCGCTTGAGCATGAGCTGTGACATCCTTCGTTCCATCGATACCATCATCGTTAATATCTTCATCATCATCGCCGTCATCAACATCGACATTCTCTAAAACACTCGACGCACTCAGTATAGATTCAGTAGCTCCTGATGCTATGTAGCCATTGCCATTGAACCAATTAAACATACTAGATGCTAGTGTGCTTGCTATACTTGTGCCTAAGAGATAACCTGGCTCAAATGCGATGTCATGTGAAAGGAATCTGCTACCATGAACATGATGTGTTAATTGATTCTCTGTTAACAATTTTTCAGCTTCAGCAATTACCCCAGTAGTGGTAGTTATAGTACTTGTAGAATTCGTGTGTACAGCTTCAGGAGCAGTTCCTAATGCATGACTCAGAACATGGTGTATCCCTAACGTTCCGTTTTCAGTAGTGTTAGAAGTTTCTTTAGTACTACCAGTAGTAATCACTGTACCACCTAATGACTGGTGTAATGGACCTCTTACAGTCGCGTTCCACGCTCCCCACTCGTCAAACCAATCGTTATTAACTGCACGATTTCTAAGAATTGTGAATTCATAAAAGTTTGCACGATCTCTTGCTCGATGTTCTAACATGAAAATAACTCCTGTTGCCGCTAAGATGAGAGATATGGCGATTAAGTTGGGTATGGTGAGATCCGTCATTTTTCTAATCCAGGTGAACGGTACAATAGCAATTGCTGTCCAAACTATCAAATCATCCAATCTAGCATCAGGAAATATCGATGCATTCAATAAAGACGATACCGATATCAGATACGCAACACAAAAGCCGCACTGTAAGAATATCACACTCGTATTAATCAAAATCTGCCACAAACCATACCTTCTAAACAAATCGTTCTTAGGTAAACATATCTGAACTAATTCACCATAATTAGGTAGTTTACCCTCTCTTTCATAAATAAGATTTCTAGTCTCTACTAATCGACATGCTGCTGATAGCGAAAAGCCACCGACAACGAACATACCAAGTATAAAGACTAATGCTCCTCCATTAGCTGCACATCGTGGGAGGAAGAGTAATCCTGAACCAACATTGGATTTCACGATGGAGATACAGACTGCAAATGTACCAAGTGTTTTACGAACTTGACCAGGACGAATAGGATCGGAACCGCCCATGGTTAGGATAAGTTAATTATATTTTAAAAGTCGGTTTAACAATACTAGCTTAAGGCTAGTACTCGACATATTAACAATACTTCAAAACACTTTTAAACTACTCACGCTCATGTATTTAAGTCTCATTTGATAGTACTCATATATAGCCTCCCACGAACAGAAATAGTTGCCCAACTAAAGTTCAATTTCAAAAAATGATACTACATCATCTCATGAGCGATCATCCATTCATCTACAAAGATTTATCATGTCCCCCACCATTTCCTCCGTTTTGTACATCTTCTACCCACAACTTTCCAACTTCACTCGTAACACCATTCTCCACTAATTTCTTTACAGTACCCGTAATCTCTCCAGTAATTTCATCCATATCTCTCGCAGAATCTATACTAGTCCAGAAATCATCACCCTCGAACTTCTTAAACTGAGCATATACTTTACGTTGGAATTCAGCTTTCTCATATCGTTCTTCACCGAAGTTAGCTCGTTTCTTAGCAGTTTCTTCATCAACATCTAAGTAGAAGACACGATCTGGTTTAGGAAGTCCGATATCAGGATGTTTACACCAAGCAAAATCCATGTTTTTAACGCCTTTAGCAGCGGAGTAAGCTACCTGTGATTGAAATTAAAGAGTTGGAATAAATCTGAAGTTACGATATAAACAAATCTAAGGTAAATAGTCAAACAAAGTAAATTAGTAGTACCCCCGAAAACGCGTATCTATCACATACAACGTGTTTTCCTTCTTTCAACCATTTCTCGATATCTACACTGACTTCCCAACGATTAGCAGAAAAGAGAAGATGGATTGCTTCATCGGATAAGTTAGATTTATTCTGAAGATATCCATTAATTGTAGATCCTATAGCAGTCTCACGATTAGGAAAGCAAATCTTCTCCACCTGAAGCTTTAATTCATCACGAAGGTATTTCGTAAGTCGCTCTGACTGAGTTGATTTTCCGGAACGATCAAGTCCTTCGAAGACGAGAAAAAGACCACGAGAAGCCATTGTGAATAGATACTAGTTTAGATGATGAATCTATATGAACGGAAAGTTACTGATTAGTTTGTTTGTTTTGTTCCTCTGTTTCTAGGATTTTATTGAACATCAGGTAAGAACTTATGACAATGAAATATTTAAACTTTGAACTAAGACTTTCACACATTGGACAATTACTAAACATACACAAACTAGACACTGAACTGATACTGGAAATAGATAATTCAAAAATATGATCGACATTGGAAATAGATGATGAGTACTAAATAGGGGAGATTAACATACAGTATGCCGACCCGATGCTAAAGCATCATAAATGTCATCTCAATTTTGTGCGCTTCTGGAGTGACACTATCTATCTGAAAACGAGAAGAGCTAATTCAAATTTTACAATCTACGTAGTTTTAAACGCGTAGATTCAAAGTATTTTCTCTTTTTAATGGTCTAGGGACTCAGCTGTTGTCTCTAGAAGTCACAGAACTTTGCTGTCGGTACTTTATCTATGTGATCCAGACAGGATGGATCGGACAGACAGACAGTCATCACCAGGAAATGGGATCATTTTGGTGAAGGTCAATCGACAGAAACTAATACGCTGGAGGTCCTCAAAGAGGACCAAAAAGTGAAGGGAACAGACACGACCACCACCACCACCACCACACTGACAAGTTCTGAAAATGTTTAAGGGGAATCGGGTTGTCTTCTTCGTGAAGAAATGTCACTCCGTTCCGCTGCGCTCCCTTTGAGATGACATAATTACTAAATATTTTTTACACTAAAGAATACTTATACTACAAACTAAATAAGTCAAGTTCCTTTAGACACTGGTGCCGATGACAATCCACCATGTGAACCCTTACTCAAATGTGATGGTCCACCTTTCGACCCCAAAGCAGAAGATTTACTCGATCCTCTACTAGAACCTGTTCCTTTACTCTTCTCTCCCGTCAATCTTCTAAATAAAGTAGGAAACCTTACTCTTAAATAGAACTGTGTTTCTTCCGTACTAACTTTTATCAACTCGGGTCCAGCAGAAGGATGATTCAATACTCTTAATAATAACTGTTCTGTTGCTTCATCCACAGTATCAATTCTCCTCGCTCCCCTCGGAGTCCATCCGTAATTGTAGTGCATCAAAGTATTATGTCGAGGAACTTGATTAGCTGCTTCATCTGATCGTTGGGATTGAGTTCCTGGTAATCCTCTTCTAAACGGAGATTGAGTACCACTACGAGCTGTAGCTGGACTATTGCTAGGACTGCGATCATTACTATACACAGTATCATTAGTTGGAGTTTTTTCCCACATATCGATAGGAGATGGAGAGAAGGATCTAAGTTGCTCTTCTCCAGGTAATGTTTGGGGTAATTTTGGTTTACGATCACGAGGTTTTCGCTGAGGCTCTTGTATTACTTCTTCACCTGTTACAAGGTTATCATCTGGATGTGTTACTTCTTCACCAATCACAACTTCTTCTATGACATCTGACATATACTTATTACCTTGTAAAATAAAATAATTGTCCGGTTAGAAAAAACCTTCAGATTGCCGGCAGACGCTACTAGAGTTTTTGGGACCGTACTCCAGCTAAGCCACTACTCACACTGGAAAACCCAGCTGGATTAAACTCATTAGAGGACTTCTTACAGAGCGATGGAATGATTCAAACCTCTTTGAATTGATCAAACCAAACTTGGAAGTTACCAAGAATACCTAGCTCCGGGTTACTACATTCTCCTGATCGATAATCGGCAGCATCCCCATGGCTCAAAAACGCTCCAGATTGCATATTTCAAAGGAGTTTATAGTGTTTAAATTGTAACTCTAGGATTAAGGTTTTTAAGTACTAGTATTTCCCTCATCGTCTTCATCCCAATCTTCTTCGTCTTCGCTTTCAGGCACTGTATCTTTCGATAACTTCACATAACCTACTATACAATCCAATAAACCCGGTAAACCTTTTCTATCTAACTTAATCTCCAATATCTCTTTCGTAACTAAAGGACACTCTAATAACTGAATCAGCGCAGCATCCTTTCTTAATTGAGCTAAGAAGTGAAGTAAGCAGAATCCATCATTTTTGATTAAATGCGCGAATAATTCTGGTGTCATTAATCTGTGCATGAGTAACATTCTTAAAGGATTATTTGCATCTATGCGGTCTTGACGTGGAGATAGAGGACTACTAACAGGAGAAGTTATACCACCAGCACCGCCAGAAGCCGGAGAAGAACCACCACCTACTGCATTAGGAAGAATCTGATTACTAGGACTAGGACTCCAAATTCTTGGTGGTCTCTGATAACTAATACACATACGAGGAAACACTGATACTGCCATTCTCTCAAACAACTCTGAGTTCATTCTTGGTGACCTAAGTAACGCTCTTAAAACCCCGTCAGCTCCAGCTACTGCAGACCACGTTAATGTACATCTCCATTCATTTACTCGCGGTAATACCATCTCTCCAGCTAAAGTCCAAGAGTTCTCCTGAAAGAACTGCTGTTGAGCTTGTAAGATCTGAGCCTGAGTTTGAGGTTGTCTTCCTGCAGCAGCTTGTGCGACCAAACCAACGTTTCTAGGCGTTCTTGCAGAATTTCTTCTAGCACTAGTTATTTCTGGCGTCATCCATCCTCCGGGAGGTGCATCTCGAGGGGTTATACCATAACCAATATTATCCCTCGGAGTATCGTCGATCATAAGATTCGTATTGCTGTTTGCTTTCAAGATGTTTGCTAGAGAAGAACTACTACTTACGTTTACGTTATTAGAATAATTATTGATGTTGTTGGTGTTTGTTCTGAACGCAGTATACTTTTGATGTGGTTGAAGTTCGGTTAGATCAGCTAAGACGGGAACTTTAGGTTGCTCAGATATAGTGGGAGAAGTTAGAGATGATTTCTTATCCTGTGTTTCATCAACTTCCATTTTAATACTATCCGAATTTTCATTTTTATTTACTATATCTGTAGAGCTACTAGATCGACTTTCAACGGTTGCTTCAGGTGTTAAACTTATCGTGTTATTCTTATGTTTATCAATAAGATCTTCTTGATCAGCTTCAGCCGTTGTAGAATTTGTTTTCCCAAGACTAGTAGTAGGTTCCGAGCCTAAACTTTGACTTATATTAGCATTTAAACTAGGTACGGCAGTACTTAATTCACCTGATACAAGACTTAGGGTTTCTTTTCCATCTCTTGGTTTAGGTACAAAAGAAAAGCCCGCAACCGGAGGTGATGCAGGTGTACTATGTGATGGATCACTCTTTGACGATGGTCTACCAGAACTTTGTTTATTAATATCAGATCTTGCTGAGTCGGGTGTATTAATATCACTTGGTACAGGTGAAACGGATTTCTGTTTACTAATTCTATCTGAATCTTGCTTAACTTCAGCTGCTCCTACTGTTAATAAAGATCCACTAGTTCGATTTGCTGCAGCAGCAGCAGTCATTGGACTTTCAGTAGAAGCAGTTACACTTGTAGGATTCCGCGGTGTTCTATGACTATGTAAAGCAGAAGAAGTACCACCACCGCCAGCAGTGGTTTCATTAAGACTTTTACTAGGATCTCTAGGGCTTTTACTTGGTCTACTAGAAGTTCTACCCCCACTCCAATGAGGTATAGATCTCGATTTACTAGAATTTCTATCTAATAAATCAAACAAGTAATGTAAATCCTCCACTCCCACGAATTCGTGATTAATAACTTCTGATAAGAAGCTGGGACATTCATCAGAAGAACGTTCTGATCCTCCATCGATAATTACCCAAAAAGGCTTAGCTTGTGCAGCAGCTCCACCTCTTGCAACATCAGGTGGTACAATTTCTTGTCGCATCGGTAAGTTTATCGGGAGTCGATTATCTTCAACTTCAGTATATGTTCCCATTTGATTATCCCATCTTAATCTGCGGATTTCTAGAGAAAGTACAAATGCTACTAAGCAGGTAAGGAAATCAGACTTAGCTTTGACATAACGAGGAGTGTCACCGATTAAGTTTGAAGTAGTGTTTGTAGCAGCCTGTTGTTGTGAACTTGAACTACTACCTCCTAGATTTGTTAAGATCTGAGGTTCACCGAGATTATCCTGCTGCATAGCTATGGAAGAACTTTTACTTGATGTTGATTTCTCATCACCATCACCTTCATCTTCTCTAATGTTATTTAAATTCGAAGATGCAGATGCTATTCCTATCAAGGAACTAGCACTACCAACTCGTTTTGAGTTTAATAGACTTCCAGGTGTATGGACTTGAACTGAAGGATTGAAACCAACTGTACCAGTAGCAGGTTCATTACTACAACCTTGTTCAAAAGTTCTTCTTTCCCATCTAGTGCGAGCTTGTGCCCAAATTGCCATTACTAATGCACATCTATGTATCTCTTCCCCACAAGTTCTATCAAATCTAACTGGATCCAATAATTCCATCGTTTCAGGATTAATTCCAAAATTCCACTCTCTTCTAATCACACTCGTTATCCAGTTGAATCCAGTCTTGGGATCTAAAGCATTTAATGCTGTATCGTCCATCTGATAAACGTATTCGCATAACCTTGGAAACGGTTCATGTCGTCGCGCTTGTAAGAATTTCCACCATTGAACTATCGCAGGTGATGGTGGTGTTAAGTACGAACTGGCATTTGTTAAGGAAAGATAACCTGCAGGAATATTTGAAGGGTCGAACATCTGAGCTTCTTGGAATCCTGATCCACGCATGGAGAAAGAGTCTCTACCTGATAATGGTGGTTCTGATGAACCAGAGAATACTACATTCTGATTTAGATTTGGATTATTCCCTCTAGCAGATGCTGCAGCAGAAGAATTAGCTCCATCTTTAGAACGAGGTGTAACATCATCGTCTTCATCGATTACTTCTTTCCCGATCGGTATTTCTTTTATCACCGGCTGAGGTTCACGTCTTGGAGAGGAAGCAGATGAAGTGTTTTCTTGCTTCAAGATAGGACGAGGTGTAAAGTTTTTATCAAATAATCTAGGTGAGAAAGCTAATGGTTTGTTAGAAGTAGTCGTAGTATTATCAGTGACATTAACGCGTGGTGAAGTAGCTTCAACCCTTGGTGTTATATCGTATTTATCTTTTCTAGGTGAGTCGTGACTTGCAGGACCAGGTCCAGATAATCGAGGAGTAGTGAATCTTGCTGAATTCATGTTTGTCGGAGGTGCAGAACCGCTAGCTATACCCTGACCCATAGTAAGATAGTTTAAAGGAAGACGAATATTTTGTCTCGCAACAGCAGGATTTTGATTTATCATCGTATTCATCTGTTGTTGTATTTGTTGCTGTGGTATTTGATGTATTTCTGTTATTGGTATACTCCGTAACTTATCCATCTCACTTTCGTCCATACCACGAGCTATAACGAAGACTCGAAAGTTGACTTTGAATAAGGGAAAATCGTTATGTAATGGTTTATTTTGATTGTAGTTGTTGAGACTTCCACCATCGTTAGACATTGTATCTGCTCTAGATAGAAGTTCTTCTAATTTTTCTATGTCTTCGCGAATGACTTTGTTGTCTATAGGATTCGCTGATCTAGCGGTTCCAGGTGCACTACTACTAAGATTAATATTTCCAAGTACAGGAACAACTGTATCAGGAACTTCTTTACTACTACCACATTCTCCTCTACGTCTTTTACTCCCAATTCTACTAACGATTTTATTTTTATATCTAGCACTTCTCCTCCCACTTCTAGCACTAACACTTCCACTCGCGCTACTACTGCTATCGTATCCATCATCATCTTGGAGAGGTAATAGTTCTAGTACGCTCGGTGGTACAGTGCCTGCTTCAGGTTCTAATTGGAGCAATGCATCAGAGATTAACACTTGCGCATGATTAACCGATAATCGCATTAAAGGATGAGAAATGATAGTACCATCATTCAAATCGCTTATTATTTTTTGTTGTACACGAATATCTTCGAGTAATGTTTCTGAATCTTCACCGAAAGCATCACGGACTATTTCAGCTTCATATGGGATTGCTAAGGTAATAGCTGATGGTTTACTAGATGATGATCTACTCTTTTCCTGTCCAGTTCCCGATTCATTACATTTAGATATTGATGTACCTAACACCGCTCTAACCGTGGTTCCATGCTGATGATATGATGGTGATTCAGTATCAATTGATCGAATGCGGAGGAAGAATGATTCACCATTGGAACGAACTACTTCTAAGATAGCTATGTCGGATGATTCTGCATCAGCTTCTGGTGGAGGATTGATCATCGGTACGTCAGAAGAAGAACATGGAACGGGCGCAGAAGACATGATTTGAGATATACAAACTATATATAAGATACAGATGAGAAACTATGTTACAAGCGAACTACACATTTATGTACAAACTAAGATAACCTAAGTGATTTACAAACTAAATAATTACCAAACATATTAAACTATACAGAGCTGAGTGTTTCATTTTCATCCTAAATGTTGATTCGAATCGTGAGTGTTGATTTCATTCATCGCGGATGGTAAGACTGTAGGCGGAGACAGTGGTCATGCGGAGACGGTTTGCTTAAGAATACGGAGACAAAAACAATGGATAGTATTAGTAAGTGTATTACGAAACGAACAGCAAGCAGATTATTAGTTTCTTTACATGGTTTTATAAATATGCAACACATACTTCTCTATAAAATGTGAATGCACTATGCTTTCGAGAAAAAAAACGGTAGACTAATTCGGAAGTTAAAAATCAGATCTGTCTATCGTACACAAAGTACGCACCAAAAAGATCGTCACAAATAAAAACATTAATCGTATCGTCTCCTTCCCAAATACACTAGCATATCCATTACATGTGTACATTTTTTAAAAACACTTTTACCGTGAAAACCAACTTCCATTTACAACTCATCATTCGGTTCCGTCACATTAATCACATCCAAATCTTCATCGCTTTCATCCATTGGTTTCTTATACATGAAACCTTTATCCTTCATCAATTCATGGAGTTGATCAGTGCTCTTATCTGCTATATCTATCTTCTCCATCAACAATCCTTCAGTATCGTAGAGCTTTAATTCAGGAGATAGACCTGAAATATAATGTGACATTTTAGAAAATCTCAAGATTTAGATCTCGCTTTACATAATTATTGAAAAAATTGCATGAGAACGCGACTTTTGCTAATAAAATCCTAATGGAATTTTAAGGCTCTAAAATGTCAATTAATAACCTGAAATATATTTGATTGATAAATCAGAATAACCATCAGCATGACCTGGGTCTTGTAAGAACTTCCGGACTTCTGGTAATCTATTTAATCGTCAGCCAGCACATGATTGAATAACAGCCTTAGCAGGTTTAGGCCACTGTGACTCTGGGAGTGGATCGATGGCAAATACTCCTGCAATGTAGGCAAGAAAAGCAGTGAGGAAGAGAGTTAACCGAGCCATGGTGTTATAGATTGTAGTAGCTATTTTTTTAGAGATTAGGCGGGTGTTTTTTCTGGTTAGTACTTAGCACTAAGTGAAAATGGAATTGAACGAACAACAATCAAAAACACAAGCGACGTAATATTACAGTTAGCTAATCAGTAGGCTTTGATTTTCTGCACACACAAATCGAATTAATATAAATCATCATCCGTTTCAATTATCTCTCCTCGTACATTTACTCCTCTTAAAGGATGTACGTGAGTCAATGATCTACCCGATATCACTTGTTTCAACTTTATCCAATCCGAACTCTGACTATCTTGATTGATATCATCAACTGTACTCAACAAAGAAGTAGTTTTATCAGGTTTGTGATTAGAAGAGAACTTTGCAGCAGCGTCTGATAATTCAGTGAACTGTTTGTACTGCTTCAAATGCTTTGCTGGTTTATAAGCGGTAGTTCCACCAGAACCATTAAGGTGTTGTACAGTAGCAGGTAACAACTTATGCGTTGGATACTCATAAGCAACATACTCGAATAGAATTCGTGCAAGTTTCAAAGCAGATATTTGTTTATCATGATTTGACAAACCTCCTTCTTGGTTCTTCCTATCTCTTTGTAAATTACTACGTTTCATTATTTCCCTTAATCCTGAACTAATTTCATTTATTGAAAACATTTCATTTGAACCACCATGAAGTGCTAGAGAAGCAGATAATTCTAATAGGGTTCGCACTATGCTAGTACTAAGTTTGTTCGTTTTTTGAGATAGCCAATCGATATTCTCCGTTGATACTATTTGTCGAGAAGCCTCCATTACAGCAGCAGGATCTTTAGCTACCATATCAAGAAAGAGTAACCATTCATGTGCGAATGATGGATTCATATAAGTATTTGAATTGATAGATAGATCGAAAGATTCCGCATACTTTGTACGAGCAGCGTTGGTGTTTCCAAAGTCGTAATCTAGAAGTCTCCCTTTATAATACGATAATACTGCACGCGATTGGGAGTCGATGATATTCTTGAAGTTTTCTTTTGCAACAAGTTGTTCTAATGCGTTGAATATGGTCATTCCTATCTTTTGAGAAGCATTATCATTTCTATTAGATGAGGACTTGAAATATCCTAGTCCAAATTCAGCTAGAGACCCTACCAAGTCTTGAGAGACTTTATTCGAAGAAGATATCTTTATCTTATGTATGATAATGTTCTCTAAAATCTGAGACCAGAATTCAGTTGAATGTACAGTTTGCTTAGGGGAATTCTTCTCTCGTAGAACTTCTGCAAGATCAGTGTCTTCTTGTAAGAGAGCAGTAGCTAGTGCAGGATAGGTGTTTTGAATTCTTTTTATTTCAGAAGAAGATGATACTTTTTCACTAGTTGTCTCTATCTTTTTAGACTCTAACTTCTTCTTTACTTCTTCAGCTTCCTCCGCACTATATCCCATCTGTCCATCTATCACAGCGTCTAACATCTTCCCTGCCTGAATATCCAAATTCTCACTCGTCTCCCTCTTGTAAATCACTTTCCTCTCAAATAAAGCGTATGCACTATTAGCAAATCTTAACTTGAATAAATCAGGATATCTGAATATACATCGACACATCAAATCATCAGTGGAAAATCCATCTTTACCATTTCCTTTGCAGTTTATACCAGACTTCTTCTCGGCATTAGGAATACCGACTTCCAACATCTCTCTCAACCCTTTATCGATATCGAATGGTGTAACAAAACATCTACTTAATTCAATTACCACATAGTTTGCTTGTAATGGCTCCAGTACTCTCTGAGAAAAGTCATATGGACTCATACAATGAAAAAGACCAGCATAGAGATGTTGTGTACGTCGACGAAGATCTGCATGTTCATAATGAGGATGAATGACGAAACTAGTAGAGGGAGTAGTGAAAGTTCTTAAGGCACCAGAAACGGACATAGCTGCTGCTACTACTGTGTTTGGAGAAGAATCAGATTCAGGAGATGCTTTCTCTTTAGAGTTATTAGGACCGAGTTCTCTATTGATAAAAGACGCTAACTCTAATAGATCATACCCATCAGAATGCTCATTTGGACCAGCTCTACCGCATATGGTACTTGTAGGAAGATTATCTAAAGATGTTCCCGAAGGTCCGCATGGAAGTAGACTTATAACAACATTACCATAAGTATAGGAAAGAAATGAAGTTAGAAGAAGAACTGATATCCGTTTTAACTTAATGTATGCTATCAACATAGTCTTTAACCCTTTTTCTCGTGTTCTTAGTGCTGATATCATTGATCGATCAGATTCAGAATTAAGATTTGTAACTGTATTGTCAGCATCATCGCTATAACGATATAGTTCAGTATTCTCCGAAAGAAAGATCAATGTAGTAGCTGATAAACCAGCAAGTGTACACATATAAACTCCAAAAAGCGCACGTAGACGAGATATAAACGATCCGAGTAAAGCCCATAGTATAAATTGTATAATGAAGAAGTTCCAGATACTCAGCGTCGTTCCTTTTAGATCTCTTAAAACTTTAGTTTCGGTACTTTCTTCAGATGATAATATTCCAGATTCAGCTGGTACTTCTATTTTACGGCCACGGACATTTACTACTTTACTTTCTTTGTGAGTTCTTTTATCATTATCAAGTCTATCCTGGCTCCCTCTGAATATTCCACCACCGACCAAATTAACACAGTTCCATCCTAAAACTCCAAATATAGTGAACAAACTCATCCACAACGCACCAGTAGCTTTGAAGACATTCACCGTAGATTCGTCAATAGCATGAAACACTCCCATAACTAAATACAATCTTGCATTGAATGTTCTTTCTTCTGGACAGAAGCTTCTATAGATAGTGGAATACACACCTGTCTCAGTAGCTTTTGGTTCGACTCTAGCACAAAGAATCTCAAGTATATGACCATCGGCTGAATCCGAAGTGAATAACGATATGAGGTATTTCAAGAAACCAAAAATCATTAAACTCGCTGATCCTTCCAGAAGCAGTATAAGTGATTTCACTACTTTGTTACGATCTTTACTTCTTGTAAATTTACCTACATACAGAATACATCTAACAGACACTAGAAAGAGTGAATATGGTGACGCAAGCATCAGTTCATTTCCGCCTAAAAGAATTAGTGCTGAACCATAGCCTATTATCGATAAATCTATTATTCGTGCGAACGTGTTTCTTGTAATAGCAGCACTAATACTAGAAGAAAAGATTGATAGCAGATATACCAAGAACAGTGCAGCACCTTGAAGAACAAGTATGAAGGGTGAAAACTGCCAAAATAACACCGTTAGGAATAAAGATATAACGAATATAAATTGAGAAACTTTGAGTTCAGTATTCTGGTTCGTTATTGTCACTTTCATCATCGTTTCATAAACTGGTAGTTGCCACATCAATCTAATCAACATCCATACTTGTAGTGCTAAGAATGGAAGAGACCAGTTCTCCCTCAAATTCATGCTAGTTGTGTTTAACGCTCTTGAGATCTGACCTTGATTCACATAGCATCCAAGAATGGTGAGTACCACACCAATAACTCCTGAGATAGATGGTGTTATAGACAATCTTAACGAGGAGGTATTAATATTCGTTTTATTATTCATCATGATATTTTTCGTACTTGTTAATTCCAACACTATTCCTGCTATCGATGCATAAAGTATTCCACCACAAATACATAATGTTGTTATGTAGATCGTCCATGTTTCAGTAGCAAAATCAACTTCAGATAGAAACACTATCGACTTGATACTTATCCAAAACCTAGCATTAAGCCCCACAACTATCTCTTGCCAGATGTTAAACCGACTCAATGCATTGATTTCATGAGGGTATTCAGATCGTGTATCGTATAGTACACCAACTATTGCGCCCCATAACGAATCAGCTCGAACGAAGTCTTCATAAAAACTGTAGTAAAATCCAGATTCTGTTTTGAGAGCAAATCCCTGGACCTGTCTAGTTGATAATCCACTATCTTGAAAACTGTGAAGTAAAATTATCCGGAGTTCATAGAACTTTAATAAGAAGATGGAGATTGTTATGAAAGCAGTTATAGGATGCAGGAAGAACGATCCCCTATAATTGAAGATATGCTGACCATCTTTTTTAGACCCAGTAGGGGTAGTATCTTGATGAGCTTGCGGTGGTGATTCGGTGTCTGCAGTTGATGAATGTAATTTCTTTTGTTCTCTCTTTCGTAGATGATTTTGCATACGATTGAGTTCCGTTAATGCGGAAACGGGTTTGCTTTTGTAGTTAAATGGCATTGTTTAGATATACTTGGTACTTAAATTAATTAACAATAAATTATATTGGATTTTTCCCTGTATGAAAAGAATAGCGTATGAAATATTGTATGAGAAATTTTATGTATGACCGTTGAAATTAGCGAATGTATGACCTCTATGACTAATTTATAAATTTCAAGAAGTAACAGGAGCGATACCAAAATAGTTTTACTAATTACTTTGTCTATATTTATTACTCGGTAATGATTTTAATAGTGTAATCCTTGTTTCAAAAAAATCCTCTAATTTATTTAATCGATTTCCCTGTCCACCATATCATCCTCATCGATCTCACCATTCTCAACTAAAGAAACACTACTACTATACTTACTGTGATGCCCTCCTCCATCATCTATAATAGCTGCTTTTTTTTCAGCTTCTTCTATAATACCAATTGCTTTATCACTTGCCTGTTTAATAATCGCTTCAGTCTTCACTTTTGCAGCTTCTATAGCAGCTGATTCGATCTGTTGCTTGTGTTGAAATGCGTTTCTTGTTTCTTTAGCTATAATACTAGACCTCTTAAAGGATTCTTTAGCGTCATCCGCTTCTCTTGAAGCTTGATTTGCTAGTCTTTTAACTTCGTCATTTAATTTATCTACTGTTATCTGTGTATGCCGAATAAAAGTAGATGTCGTTTTAATTGTTTTTATCTTCTCTTTAAGCTCAGCAGCATCAGATGCTGAGCTTCTTCCAATAGCTTCAGCAGCCTTCTTTACCTGGTCTAAAGCTTCCTCTGCTTTCACTGCTGCATTACTTGTTATGACTTTTTGCTGATCTGCTACGTCAGCTTGCTTCTGAGCATTGGCTGCTGCATATTTAACTTCGTCGATATATTGATTGATAGTTTTTAAAATCTCCTCTGTTTCGTTCCTTTTATAAATAGCCTCTAATGTTTCTGTCTCTTTATATTTTACCTTCTGTTCTGCTTTAATCGTTTGATTCAAGTAGGATTTAACTGATCTTAAAGCCATCTTAGTTTCAGTTAATGCTTTCTCTGCTTCTTCTTTTGAGGATAGAGCTTCAGTTAAAGTTTCATCAACCTTTTTAAGTTCACGTTTCTTAATAACTTCATCTAGTACTTTAACAACAAGATCCTTAGTTGTGATAGTACCATCATTCTCGATTGTATCTATGTCCACACCTAATAAAGATGCAAGTTCGTCTCTATTGATATCAGGGTGATCAGCTAAGATCTTTGAGAGAGTATCACCATTTGAAATGGAGGAAGAGAATATTAGTTTTGGTTCCGATCTATTGGGTTTACCATCAGTACTTACTGGTGGTGGTGCCGGCGTTGTTGCTTCAGTTTCAGTCAGCTGTTGTTCTTCTTCATCTATTACATCATTAGGAGCTTCTGTTTGTTCCGCTGCTTCAACTGCTGCTTTTGTTTGTTCATCATCAGAAGAAAGTGCTGCTGGATTGGGACCACCATTACCAGGTTGTGGTGCTGCTGGTGGTGTTTCAGTTTTAAGCGATTCTCCTTGTTTACTTTCTAATCCTGGAGAAGCAGAAGGATCTGCGCGTTTGGTAGTCTTAGTCTTAGACTTAGAAGTTTCCATAATACTGTTTCTTTGATGTAGATGCTGCTTCGATTTCTTCTCATTTCTAGAAGTGCCTTTTTTACCCCAGTCATCAGCATGTTTATGTTTCGCGATACGTTTATTACGCTTTTTCGATTTCGAATCAGATGAAGACTTCATATGTGTGTGCATAAGCTCCTCAGTATCAGCCTCTTCTTCTTGATCATTTTCAAACACTTCTATAGTTCCATCCGGTTTCACGTATCGTAACAATTTGGTGTTCTTGTTTTTTGTGTGGTGATTGCTCTGGTGTGGGTCGAGTGAATGCACACGAGTGAAGATGGAAGAATGTAGGAGAAGAAGATTTAGTAGAAAAAAAGCCATCTTGTTTTTTGGTGTTTCTATATTCTTAATAATACATATCTGTCATAAAAAAAGTGTTGCTAATACGTAGAAATCATTCAAACAGCAGTATATAGATTGTGATCTCGTACAAAACCTCAATAGTCTCTAACTCAACACAAAAGTGGTTCTCTCAACAAGTAACAAACATAGTAGCAACCTAATAGATATTTTTGGATTAGCTACACATAAATTACACACATCAAATAGATACAAAGATGTCAACAAAACCAAATGTACAGAAAAAACTTACTCTCTTGAAAAATCGAATACGCATAGAGCGAATATCCTCCTCAGGAAAATTAAGAAGTTTTAAAACGCAATAGGCGTCATTGATAAACAGAATTCATGTTAGGGAAAACTTAATACTCTTGGGTGAAAAAACAATAGTAAATATTTAGGAAAAAAAATAAAAGGTGAAAATAGATAATCAAAATACTTAAATTTCAAATTTGTAAAAAAGTTAGAATTCAAAGTGTGCTGCCGTAGAAAGATGATGAGACGGATGTCTATTCGATGGAAGCAACACCTTCTCTGCACCATTCGAACCCGAAGGAGCCCATAACACATCCTTCAACTTCAGATTTCCACTATGAAAAATATAATCTTCCATTAGAGGACAACTACTCTCATCTCCATTCTGATTCTCACACGTAGTCGCAGGAGTAAACTTAGTACCAATAGAGTCTACATTATTACTGCCATCACACTCTAGCTTTAAATCATTATCTGATGAAGGAAGTTGATAAACCGATTCATACTTCTTCTCTTTCACTAGAAGATCAAGCGTTTGACTACTAATCCCATCTCGTTTATACGCGGTACATCCTAAATCACCTGTTAAGATAACATCATCCAAGGTTTGTCCTTTATGTTGGATCTCGAATTCTTTTTGAAAATCCTCGATAATAGAGATGATCTGTTTCATAGATTCGTAACGCTCAGCTTCTTTCTCTTCAGTTCTACCGTTAGGAAGTTGTGTTGTTGCGATTAAGACATAACGACGCTTATTGGTGTTGAAGAGATTATTATTCGCTGTAGCTTCTTCGTTATTTACAGAAACTCTTCTTGACGCTGGTTTTGCTGGTGTTTGCGATCCACTTAAACCATCTGTTTTAACAATTGGTTTTAACGGAATAGGTGTTATTGGATTTCGTTGCTGCATTCTATTCAATCCTAAAGACTTGATAATTTCAATATTCGTAGTTTGTGAAGCACCAATAGGATCTCGTGGTGTAGAAGTTATACTTATAACATCAGTAGGCATCGGAGGATTTATCTTCAATAAATTAGTAGTACTACCATTATTACTACCCGTTATTGTTCCAGAAGCCGTTCCTCCACCTTCTAATAATTTAAGATTTAACTCTGGTAATGCTGGACATCTTGGACTTTGTATCTGTAATTTTGATGCAATAGGCTGAGCATCTGCATCAATATCTTGTTCCGCTGATGATCGATTGTTATCTTGACCGTCATCTATCTGTTGCTTCCTCATACTATTACTGAGGTTACTTAAACTAAGTTTACTTTTCTTTTCAGAATCCAATATGATAGGAGCTGGTATAGCACAATCAGCAGCATATGGTTTTGTAGTTCTTAAATAAAATGAATACTTCTTCATCATATCACTTAACTCAATAGGCTTCGCTCCTTCAAAAATATTCAAGTTACCAGATCCATTCTGTAAGAAAGCTTTTGCATCGATTAATGTACGCGGTGTAGGTATACTTGTACTTACATTTAATCGTGGTGTTACACTTAGACGCGGTGTTGGTATACTTGTACTTACATTTAATCGTGGCGTTGGTATACTTGTACTTACATTTAATCGTGGTGTTACACTTTCACTTAGAGTACCACCAATATTGTTGTTCAAGAAAGAAGAGGTTAGATTCTGTGATCCTCCAATTCTTGGTGATCGTTTTATCATACTCATCGAATTTCTACATACATCTTCTTCAGGTGGTTCTCCCTTCCAGCGTCTACCAATTGCTTTTCTTAAACTATTCGAAGTAAACACAGCTTCCGACTTAGCAATATCTAGATCAGTTATATGATCATGATTAAAGATCTCCACCATCATCAAACAGCAAGGAGAATTTCCACCAACTCTTCCTATGAAATACTCTTTCATATGCATACGCTTCTTCTTATAGAAAATACAACAACCATCAGAATAATAACCTTGATATAAACCGGGGGAGTTTGAACGAGGACAAAAGATTCCATCATAACCGAATAACTGCATACATGGGAGAAAGAAGGAGTGAAACTGATCGCATTCGTTGAGAGTAATAATTTCAGCACCGGTACGTATCATCTCGTAAAGAATTTTGAACTTACGAGTTCTCCACGATTCTATGGTATCTTCTTGAGTGACTTCGGCAATTGGATCAGGGTTACTAGATTGATTATTTGTTTTCCATCCATTACCATGTGTTCGAATAATACCCTCATTACTATTAGAATACTTAAAAGGACGTGAGATATCTTCTCCAGTATGAGTAAAGAGTTTCTCAGGTGGATGAGAAGTAGGATTACGTAATCTAAGTGTTATTTCTGGTTTAGGAGGTGCTGCACGCGAATCTTTCCAAGCTTTTTCAGAGATAGGAAGATTGGTTGATCCAGTAACGATACAATTATTGAAGCTAACTTGTCCACTACGAGGAGTTAAAGCAGTCTCGTGTTCACCTTCTGTAAGATCGTTTTCCTTAATTTCCTGATCTTCTTCAGCATCCAACTCTGCTTGATGCACTCCCTCTTCCAAGTTAGGATAATACTGACTCGGACTAACATATGTTCTATCTTTTTGAAAACTCGCCGTTGATGGCTTCCAATTCGTTTTGAAACTGCTAGGTTGGAAGCCTGTTCCTGTTGTTACGCTAATGTTGTAGCTAGGCGGTGGAAGTCTTGGCACTGAGAGAGTGCCAAACTGAACAACTGGTGTACTAGGACAGAATCGATGAGGTGTTTCAGTTGGTGATGCTGCACGGGGTTCTTCGGGTTCATTAAAAGTAGTATTACTTACTGGTCCTGTAATTATTTTTCGTGGTAGTTGTTTAGTACTATTGTAACTACTGTTTATCCCTTGCAGATTCAAAGAAGGTATTAAAGGCGAACCAGTCATTATTTGTTCTCTAGGAGGTATAACTAAATTAGTTGGATTTTGAAGTTTTACTCTTCGTATCTGTGGAGTAATTGTTAATACGTCTAAACCACTAGCAGCAGCTTGCATATTCGTTCTTGGTGAATTTATTATGTTAGATTCAGCGATTCTCCAAGATGAATTATCGTAAGAGATTGTTTGTTCTTGTCCATTAGTAATTACTCTTTCAGCTACATCGTATTTGTGAAGTACCTTTAAAATTTGAATTTAGAATGTTCTGTTAAAAAGTTTCTAGAGTTTAAAGTTAAAAAACAAAAAAGTACAATATGCTCCCTTGCGGGCTCGAACCGCAGACCTTACGGTTATTAGCCGTACGCTCTGACCAACTGAGCTAAGGGAGCACTTGATAAAATATCAAAACAAAATTTTGAAGTGTCAAAATTATTTTAAGTACTCTCGGTGTATCCTGTGCATACCTTACTTCTTTCTCACCACTATAACCTGCAGACATTCCTTGCGCCAACATATTCAACTGCAATAGCACAAACGATAGTGATCCAGTACGTTTCTCAACAGGTTTCCATGCTCTTTTTAATGGTTGATATACATCACTATCCTCCTGCGACGTACTATCAATCTTGCGTAGTATCGTACATATCAATGTACACCACATCCTAACTAGTTCATGATCGTATCCTGCTTCGAAATTGAGATTATCAAAGCCATAAAGACCCGACTTTGGAGAAGACACTACTAATTTAAGATAACCACCTTGTGAAAGTCTCGGTGTTGCAGCATTACTATCTATATCACTCATTCCCCTACTTACATCTAGTAAATGTGCAGCATGTTTACTCGGTCTTTGATTGAAGAATGGTATTTCTTCCTCAAGTATAGGTAACTCCATTCTATTTATAAAAGGAGTAGGTCTCTCCATCCTAGCCTCGATAGCAGCTCTGTTATGATCACTATTGAAACTACCTGTATTACTAGCTAGAATTCGATTCCCTTTCATCTTTTCTTTGATCAATTCAGGATCTACGAAGTGGTGTACTTTCAATGGTTGATGTAGTTTGAGGTGATTCGAATATCGTAATGTAGGTAATTTAAGTTTATGGATTTCTACTCCTGGTACTTCTTCTTCTATAGGTTTATCAGATACGGAACATTCCTTACTACCAAGACCTCCTTCATCAACAGAATGAAACATCCTAGCCTTCGCTAGTGGTGACATTACTCCTTCACTTGCAGTTGCAAAACCTTCTAAAGCTGTAGCAAGACTTGCATGTGCACTCATCGCTGTTAGATGAGAAGATGGATCACCATAAAGTTGTTCTCCGTGTAGTTCTTCAGTAGTTTGCGATGCTCTTTCAGATATAGTATTAGTTTCGAATCCTAATGCACTCTTCACTGTATCTAAGAAAGTTTGTTCTCCTACTGATATACGTTTATTTGGATTTCTTTCACGATGTTTCTTTAATTGTCTTTCATGTAGTAATCTCAATCGCGTTTGTTCTTCATTATACTGATGCGCTAGTTTTCGTTGGTGATCAACTTCATTCGTACCATCTGGCTCTTGTTGGACACCATATTGGTGAGTAACCGTTTGTAGTTTTTGTTGTTGAATTGTTAGATTCTGAGCCCGTTGAAAGATGGAATTGAAATTAGGAAGCACTCTATTCAACTCCTCTTTTATCAACATAACATCAGGATCGAGAAATTCAGGCATTCGACAATCCAAGTGAACATAAACTTCTATGGGAAAATCTACATCATAAGATTCAGAATTATTATCTTTATATCGAAGGTTTAATTCAATCGTCACATAACCATTCGACTTTAAGAAGGCTCTGTCTTTATCACTCCATCTTAACTCAGTTAGATCTAATACCAATTCATCTACTTTGGACGAAGTACTACTCGATTTCCCTAATGATATAAACACTCCATCCGTCTTAACTGATATACTCGTGATCTTCTTACACGAAGGCAAAGGAGTACCCTGATTATCATTACCAGTAGTTTTACTTTTACTGGATTTCTTCTGTAACTTTTTAATAGTTACTCTTGGAAATTGTATAATCTGATCTTTTAATAGATCTTCACTTGGATATAACAGCTGACAATATTAAGACATCATTTCATACCTACCACCATCATTTTGGGATCATGTCGAGGATCCTTGAAATAGTCTTCAGAACGCGTCAGAAACGTCGTTTTGACGACGATTTCATGGGGATCCTAAGATGATGGTGGTAGGTATGAAATGATGTCTTAAATATGCATTTGTATCTGGATACATAACACATCCATCATGAGTTAAAACTTCGAATTCTCCAGATTCTTCCCAATACACCTCACGCATCAATGCAGTATGATTATTGGCTAAAGGTGTCATGTTTTTGTTGAACTATATCTAACTTACTACGTAATACGTATCTGTAAATAATAATCGTAGTATATGGAATGGAAAAAACAAAACAAAAAATTGTCTACATTAATGGGAATCTAAATGTGGATATGGATCTCTTTTCGTGTGATCTCAAAATTATAACCTCTATCAACTCACACTGAACATGATGAGTCTACGAACTAAAACTACTATGGCTATCTGAATATAGAAAACTATTAAAGGACTCAAAGTTGACCAGTTCTGAAATTATTATTAGTACCACACATAAGTACTAACATCATGGAATAAGGTTGATGTTATTACGTAAATGCTATTACCTTGTTCTGACATCATTAATTATATCCATCCTTCCTTAATACTAATACAGCAACAACATACGTATGAAAAGATACACCCGAAGAGTCTTCGTCGAGGATAATCGTTATCGAGATACGCCTCCACTGCTACCACACTTTCACCACGATCGAATTTCACACTTCGTTTCTGCTTAATAGCTGGTAGACCTTGACCTTCACTTTCATCTGAGTTACCAGCTAAAATCGATGTTCTTGCTTTCTTGAATCCTGCTGCTGATACAGACTTTCTTTTTTCTGTCATTTGCTTTAGTATGTCCGCTTCTTCCATTGGCTCGGTTTCGTTAGGATTCGATAGACAGTGGAAACGGACTAAAGCACCACGTTCTCCTATTTTCGAATATTCTTCCAGTATAAAGAAAATATCCTTAGCTGATTCAACAGTCATGTTGTCGCCGATTTTGTAGATGCTGTTAGAAATTAAATAGAAAAATTATTAATCAATGAGCTGAAGTTCAAATGAATCAACAAACATATTAAAAATCATTAATAGTACGTCTTCCCAAACAGCTCCTTCAACACTCCAACGGCTTCCGGAGCAAACCCTATCACTTTAGTTCCTTCCAGATTCATATTACCAAAAGCAGTCAGAGACTGTAAGGATTGTAGCGGTATATCTACTATTAGCGGCACCATATTAGCGTAGGGATCTGCAGTAGTAGCATCTGTATTGATTGATCCTCCTCGACCTTCAAGTTCATCATTATGTATTATTTGTCCCGGTATGGGACTCTCACAAGTGTTTAACATATTAGTAGTATTAGTTTTTCAGTCTTAAGCTTATACCGCTCGAGGATCTGTGTAAGCATTATCTTCCTTAGTCGAATCCATCAATATAATTGTTGACTATTATTGTATTGGAGTAGTTGTTATTAGTTGTTGTGGACGGAAGATGAGTTTCGTTTTAGGTTGCTGATGATGCAATTCGCACTTGCGAGGAGGACTCGGTAAATCAGATTTCGAAATACGAAAGAAGCAACACAGAGGTTACAAAAAAGTTCTAGATTTATCTTAGCGAGGCTTTTAGAGCCAAGAAAATATGTACATTAAAATTTAAATTTAAAAGTACTAACTAAGTTTTGAATGGCGTTAATCTTAAAGTTACTAAATCACTCGTTGTATAATACCACTCCGTATTCCACTCGTCTTTTCTCGAAACCTCTAGTTCCAAGACTAATGGAAAACCAAATAGAGTCCAGTGAAATCCTATTACTTTCTGTAGTGTAGAGTGGTGAAGAAGATTATCCAAAAAAAGCGAATGATCCACAACTAAAGTGGAGATAAGACAATAATATTAGAAATTACACAAACTTATCAGGCTGAACTCCTACCTTTATCTCCACCACTCCCACTAGCCATAGCATCTGCTACCATATTAGCTGCAGCAGTAGCAGCTTGTCCCGCAAGTTGAGCTACTCCTCTCATCATCTGTTGGCCCACAGCATTCGTTCTATAATGAGTTAAATCCATCATACTCATCACATACGATAAATCGTCGAAGGTAGAAAACACTTCAGGTACATTCTTCACAAGAAATACCTTATCTTTCAACTTCTTATTACTTGCATCTCCGCCTGGCATACGATAGATTTGTAAATCTCCTTCATTCAATACTAATTGAGAACAGTTTTGATGAGCACCGATATCCACAACTATATCCATATCGAAGAAATTGAGAGATCTACCAATAGGAATAGCACAACAGTTTCTTAAACAACCACGAGTTTTAGCGGCATTCTCTTCTTGAATCGCACGTTGCTTTGCAATTCTACTTGCAGCAGTACCATAACAACAGCACATATCTTCGCAACTAGCTCGACAACAATAGAATGTTCCTAATACAGGACAACACACCAAATCTAATGGATTATCACATAAATACCAGAAATCCCATTCTGTATAGAGAATTCGTTCTGAAGTAATCTTATACTCCGGCGCACAACAGCAGTCACCATTGAAACATTTACCTAACCATGTTCGTTTTGCAGTTGTAGAATCGTAATAGATAGCTTCCATGTTTTTATCGACAGTTTTTACAGGAGCACCTTCCATCCCCGCAGGCCAGTTCCAAGTTACAGCACCCATAAGTTTACCTAAACCTTTAGCAGCTAAACCACGTAAAGACATCTTAGATAATTCGAAAGTCATCCTTTGAAACGTTGCAGTGAGATTAGAGACATCGGAGAGAATGAATTCAGTGTTGGAATCACCTTTAGTATAGGAGAAATAAAAGATTAGAAGTTAGTAGTTTTCAATTTAATTCATCATGAAATGATTTCAAAACCAAAATCAAAGTAGTACTCAAATCTCCACCCGCCAACTTATGTACTACCATATCTCCTTCCCCTCTACAAACTTGACATAAATTCTGATGTGCACTCATATCCACGATTAAGTCACTATTAAACTGATCCAACTGCCTACCATTGATACACTGTATAGATCCACAAGGACACCAAGCGCAACAGCAACAACACGTAGCGTCTTCTAGAGGACCCCATTCCCACCTACTATAAACATATCTAACATTCGTAACTTTATTCCATCCTGGACACGAGATGCAGTAATGAGTATGACCAAGGCATGATCTTTTAGCTTTCGCTGAGTTATAGAAGACTTTTTCGTGTTTTGCTATGGTAACTGCTTGCATACCAGTTCCGATGACACCGGTTTGTTGTTTTTCGTATTTTCTTTTAGAAGCTTGATGCTCACCTTCCTTGAAGCAAGTTTCTAATTCGCACATACCATTAGAAGAAGTAGTTTCGGAATCAGGTTTATCCATCATGATGTTTTGTTCAGGAGGAGAGGCTAAATGAGAACCTTCGAACCATAGACCATCAGCACTTCGTCCTTGGTGTCGTTTATTCTTAAGTAGAAGCCAATCCATAAAGTTATCCCCACGAGCATGATCGAAATCAGAAGTAGTTTGAGAAAGATAAAGATTGTCAGTTTCTATAGGACTTGCTTGATTTGGTGGTGGATACCTATGGGCATTGGGAAGAGGACGAGGACCTGGTGAGGATTGCATGAACTGCTGCTGAGGTGGTTGGGCGAGCATGGTGAGAAATAATGGATGATTAAAACTTATATAATGTACTTTAGGGATGTTTACGACTAAACACTTTACTTAGAATCAGTAAACGCAAAAACAAGCTCTCTCAACTCGTAATATCAAACTCAATTAATTTGCTTAATCTCATCGATCGAACATTCATTGATGTCAACAACAATAAAACTTAGCTGTAGCTGTTCAACTTTAATACTTCCGGGTCTATTTCTTTACTTTGTAGAATGATCAGTGTATTTGTCTTTAATAAGTAATGTATCGTTGTCGCGCAAGTTAAAGTTAGAACTTAAAAATAAACTGGGAGTATTTCTCATAACTAAATGTGTAATTCTGGTGTATGAATCAAAGTCAATCGAAAACACTTAATCTAAGAAGAGAGATGAGTAGTTCATTGTTGACTAAGATAAGTAATTCTGTATTTAGTTCTTTCAAATCAATCTAATTTAAATCCTTATATTTCTCCGAGCAGTTTCTAATCCTCTTAATTATGACTATCTAACGTATTACCTAATAATAAACTATGGGATTCTTTCTTTCAAAAATTCATGAATATCTATTCTAATTCACTTATGCACTTTCAGAAGTAAGCATATCAGTATCGACCGCATATCGAAGAAAAGCAGCTATACCACCATAACCCTTAAGAAACTTAATACCTTCTTCTGTTCGAGCTGAAACAATACGAATCTGACAATCTAGGTCTTCACTATCATTCGCTAAATACTCCACAAGTCTCTTCGAGGAACTAATCATAGCGGACTTAAGTTTGATATCCGAATTAGATCCTAAACTACAGACAGCTTTAACCTTAGCATTCAGTTTCGAATCAAGTTTAATCTCAACTTTCTTGCCAGCAGTACATTCTGGATTCATCACATACTCCACAATAGTAGCGGTCTTAACACGTAATTTCTCAGATTCAGCTCGTTGGTTCTTTAGCATAGCTTTCTTCTTTTCTTCTTCGATAACACAAGTTTCTACAGTAGCCTCCTTCATAAGTTTCAAATCAACATTAGTCTTAGAATTAGATAGTCATAAGTCTTCTTCCACCACAGTATCAACCTCCTTAGTCTTACATTCATTAGATTTAGATAGTCAATATTTACTCTCCTTCTCATCTTTCTCAATCTCAACAACTTTCTTACCATTATTCTTATCATTACTAGATAGTCATAAGTCATCCTCCTCTTCCTTTCGTTTCTGTGCTTCGTAAGCAGCCCAAGTTTCTGCATCCATACCAAAATTCCAGTCGATTTCCTCCGTCACTTCATCATCATGAGAAATAGTATCAAGTTCTGCCGTGGTATCACAGAGTAAATCAGGTGAAAGATAATCATCAAGCTCTTTAACCGAAGACGTAGTCTCCTTATCACCACAACTTGCAACAGGTTCATCCTTCTTAACAACCTCATATTTAACTTCTACTTCACGTCTTAAAATATCTAACTCCGAAGATACAACAATCTTATCAGCACATAGCCAATCAGTAAGAGCCGTCATAGTAGAATCAATCCCATAACAAACACGAGATAAATTACCAGAAGTATCATTTTTCATCGCATTCATATTAAATTCAGCTTCTTCAAAGAACTCCCTCAGAACATCTTTCTCAGCGTTCAAAGACTTAATTCCTCCGTTCATAAAGTACTTCTCCTTCGTCTTCTTTAACGTCTCAAGAACTCCTCCGAAGTCAGACTTAGCTCCAATATCAACCGGATCACAAACAAGAATATTCTTTAAACGTGCATCTAATTCATTAGGTAAGAAAGTTTTGAGTTCAGCAGCACCAGAAATAACTAAACCATCGATTGTAGGAAGAGCATAATTAATATCCTTCTTCTCTTTCTTCTTCGTAGACTGTTGTTTAGAATTATCATCGTCGCCACTTTCAGGATTACTTTCTTCAAAGAAACATTTAATCGCCGTTTCCACACATTTTCTCAAAAATGCTAACCGACACTCAACTCTTTGTCTAGCAAACCGATTAGCAGATTGTCCACCTCTACGATGATTATTCGGTAAATCGACAGAAAACTTCTTCAGAATCTTAGGCGGACCCGCTAAACCAAGATAAGGATCAGACGAACCACCACTACCATCAGAATTCTTAGTAGTTTCGTCAAACCCACTGCGATGCCTTTGTAGTAAAGGCAGCAGAAGAATGTAAACTATTATTTACGTTGTTAGTTGGAACTTCGACCATAGCAATACAACAACCCGATCCATCTACAACGATAATACCATATTTATCTTTAGATTCATTGTTTTGAACAATACGCCATAAGTCATTAGTGTAGAATATTTTATCACAGATGTAACGATAACGAGTGATCGCAGCAACAGCAGCAGTAGTAGACTTAATATCTACACTAGTAGTATTCGGGAAGAGATCCTTATCCGGTTCAATTACCAAACATAGCTTACTTCTTAACTGTTGTTGAGTCTGATGAGTAGAATCGGATCCTTCACTATTATAAGAAACTTTAAGTTTCTCACCAGCGAAAATAACCAATCCACTCTCCCCAACTTTACGATTAGTTCTACTCTTAAGAGTTCCAATAATCGACTTTAGAGAACTTTGAACAGCAGTACGGTTTCCAGATGACTTGATGTTGGAGGCAGAACCTAATTCTTTAGTGAGTTCCGTAATCCTGAGATTGATGTTGTCGTCTGGTGGTAAGTAGAGAGAAATCAAGGATGTTCCTGCCCCAGGTGCCCCAGTAAGTTGATCGAGTTCGGAAAGTAACTCACGAGGAGTTTGTTTAGTTACAGCAGTAGACATGGTAGAATTGCAAGTAGACATGGTTTTTGTTTGGATTCTTTAGTTAAATCAGTAATTAATAGAAATAGCTAACCAATAGAGAATTTATCTTAGACTTAATTAGTTAGTATGAACTGTGGGTCTCACAAACTTGCCTGGTAGTTTTTGATTCAAAGAAAGAAAAGTAATAGATGGAAAAAGTAAATGGACGTGATGAATTTCTGATTTCGAATTTGCGGAAAGTCAGTGTGGTACTCTGTATTAAAATTCTAATGGATAATAGATTTACGATTTTTCATTGAAAAAAAAGAACAGTAGTAAGTCATTTCATCATTAGCAAGCGGAAGTATACTTTTTTTCAATTTTTCTTCAATGTAAAGTGTAATGTATGCATGATATAATTAGTTTTCATAAATTCTTAAGTTTATACAGTACACCCTATTCTCCTTTTCTAAGTTTATATTTATATTCACTAAACTAACTTTCTATTCCTAGTATACTGTATTTCTCTTAACTAATTATCGTTCTACTTTGTCAACTTCTCTTTATACCTGCTAAGTTAAACTTAAGTTAAAGCTTTACGATAAACTAATACCTATTACAAAAATGAATTATGTAAACTATCCTAATCTCTCTAGTTCTTCGTAGTCAATAGATTAATTTGTCGCTTGTTGCATTATCTTTCCTATTATGTTTAGCTCGCGCTTTCATTCTAGATAAATACAACATCGTACTCCTGTTTTCTGAATAACCCTAATGACAAGATAAAATAGTTTCTAACTAGGCCAATTAGAGTTATCCAATCACTTCAATGTATTCCTTTATGACTAACTCGATTGGTTTCTTGGAAACCTTAAACTAACTACTCTATGTTTTCATTTTATGATTTTGACTTCCTTCATTGTTTTTCGTAAATTATGAATCGACGTATTGAATTTCTAGGTTTTAAACTTGAACTCTATTTTTGAAATCTAAGTATTATTCCTCCACCCTACTAAGAAAGATACAAAATCTCAGCAGCGAATAACACAGTACTAGATTATTCTCATCTATTCTATGTTACAGTCACTGAGCTTCTATACCTTACCTAAATTATTACTAAAGTTATTAAGTACCTCTAAATTGTTAAAATCATTCTAAAACTATGATGTAATTTGTATTGAATCACTATAATCTCTAATTATTAATTTAAACTACTTCTAAAATCTAATCTAAAATCTACTAATATTATTAATCTTAAGTGTCTTAATCACTTAAGCTTCAACTCCTTTTTCTTTCTTATCTTTCTTTTTCTTCTTTTTCGTTGGTTCAGCTTCAACCTCTACGTTAGCTTCTTTCATTTTCCTCTTTAAATTCTCAGTAGTAACATCTCCCTCTGAAGCTTGAGTTGGTGTTGTTTCTTCTGTATGTCCTTCTTCATTCTCACCACATAAAGCTGGTAAATAACTATATCTTCCACTAGCAAGAATCCATGATTTTGGTGTCTTCTCATTTGGTTTACCCTTAGCATCTAATCTTCCTTCAGCTATTAATTTCTTCTTATCTTGAGCTCTTGGGCCATGTCCCCATCTAGAATTATAAGTATCTCTTTCCATAATAACTCTCTTAATAATAGCAACAGTACCATGATCAACACTAGCTATAACACTTGTAGTCATTTGAGCAATTCCTAAAGCAATAGCTTCACCTTTTGTTGTCATCATAACGATCTCTTTACCTAACTCAATTCCATTCTCAAACCTTAAAACACCAGGAATCATTAATTTAGCACCATAACAGATAGCATTAACACAAGAATCCTTTACAACGATACGTGGGTAGTTAGTAAGAATTAATTCTAATGGAGCTACTATAGATCTTAAGTAAGCTTCTTGTTTGAGAGATTTATAACAATGCATAGCATCTAAAACATCATGCATATGAACTAAATGTTTATTCTCAGATAAAACACCAGATCTAACACGACGTAATTCTTGCATATGAGCTCCAACACCAAGGAGAAGACCTGAAAGTTTTAATAGATAAAAAGTAGTTAGGTTGGATTTAGTACTAGAATCTAGTTTTAAATAAAAAGTATCGAGTTAAAAATAATTCAAACCAAATTAAATTAAATTAAGTACCAAGATGCACACATAGAGTTCTGATATATGTACCAGCTTCACAACTCACACTAAAAGTTACCATATTTCTCTTCTCATCAAAATGATATATCTTACTTTCATATACAGTTCTAATTCTCAATTGTCTTTTAACAGCAGAGATCACTGGTGGTCTTTGAAAACAAGCTCCTGTTAAATGATCTAAAGCACGTTGTACTTTAGCTTTTGTTAACTTTATCTTCTCACCATTTTCTTCAACTTCTCCACTATGAAATCTAGCAATAGCAACGTATTCCTTACCAGCTGTTTGTTGAGCTTTTACCAATCTTGTTGCTCTGTTTAAACAGACTAATAGACAACCAGAAACTTTAGGATCTAATGTACCAGAGTGTCCAGTCTTTTCACAACCCATAATCTTCTTGATCCAACTAACGACTTCGTGAGAAGAAGGATTTACTGGTTTATCTAAGTTGAGAATACCATAACGAAGATACTCATCTAAAGGACGAGATAGAGGAGAACATCCGAAAGGGAGTGGAGTATAATGACCAGTTCTGACGTTTAGTTTGGAGTAATTCTTAAGGAGAAGAGGCCAGTCAGAAGTATCGATAGGTTTCTGAGCACCAGATGGCTCGATCTTAGATTCTTTTGTTTCTTTAGAGGCTCCCATTTTGTTTTACTTTGGAGTAGTAGTAGATGTTAAACTCTAACTTCTTTTAAATACTAGATAGTAGATATTAGTAGATTCTTTGGTTAGTTTTAAATTACCTCTTAAACTAATCAACAAGGTCAACTATTTAGTATGACCTGTAGTATGATA
>Ga0099798_10012_pt1 | contig 57292 bp, 32 predicted proteins | sample Uncmet_Sort29A_1_FD_89870 | JGI IMG/M metagenome (GOLD analysis project Ga0099798, IMG submission 89870) | Marine eukaryotic communities from CALCOFI LINE 67, Pacific Ocean - CN13ID_Sort29A_1 | ecosystem: Environmental > Aquatic > Marine > Oceanic | place: Pacific Ocean: Monterey Bay | collected...
AACCGATATACAAGGAATCATCTACGTAATTGATACAAATATAAAAACGTAAACAGCACTATAATTATTTCAAAGATAAATAGTGTGATCTCTTTTAGTGCAAAAATATTATCTAGATCTATTTCAAAAGTTAAAGAGTTGATTTTACAGCAAATTATATTGATCTCTTCATCTTGCTTCTACTCTCCCTCTTTATCTCTATTTATGCTTCAAAGGATATTTGATAATTTTTCGTTTCTGTTTCATATTTTTTTTGTGTTGTAGTTTTAATGATTAAACTTAAAGTTAAGTTGGATCAAGATCATTTCAGCATTATGAAGTTGTTGTTATGTTTTGAATCATGCTAAACAAAACTCATGCAAGTGTTTGCCGTGATCATGGTCATACGTTCAAAAACTAATATGCTATACCTAACTGGTACTAGCAGTGTGCACTGTTGATACGGCGTTGTCATGCAAGTCGCAAGTGAATCCAAAATCTAATTTGCTATAACTATCATAAACAATGTTTGTCCTTCTTGACGGGGATATTAATTTATATACGTAAAATTATAAAGGAATTCTTGCTGGTATTGGTAACAGTATAACTACAAAGTTCCAAAACTCGTTTCTATGTAGTCTATATTTGGTCTTTATTTTAGTTGTTTGTGCCTGTAAAAAAGGGATTCTTATAATATAATTATTTTCTCGTTTGCTAAATCAGTATCAGTTTTGAAAAATATATCCATAGACATAGTAGTTCGGAAAAGGTTATTCAGAAGGTTAGTAAGTATTTGATATTTTGGAATAGAACTAGAGCTAATATTGGTAAAAAATATATAGCTATAGAACCTAAAAGTAAAAAGAAAATTAGGGAAAAAATGGATTGACAAGCCGAAGCTGCTGCTATGATGCAGTAGATGTAGCATCAACAGTTACAACAGGCAACTGATGATAGTCTAGTTGGACAAATGAAACCCCCTCAACCAAGTAAGTAGGTCGACTAGGCTAGAAGCATTCTCTGAAAGTTAAAAGAGGAGAAGAATTCTATGAGATGAGCCGCGGAAGAGAATACGCCTGGAAGTAATGTCCATGGTCATTTTTTTTTTTTTGGAAAATTAAAATTTGAAGTAGCAGTACAGTAGCAGGGATGCTATATCTATATCTATATCTATATCACTATCTATATCTATATCTATATCACTATCTCCTCGAAACTCAAACTTGATGCAATGCAGGTCGGTTTCGCAAATCCTAGAACCCAATGCCGTGATGATTGGCGGTTCTTTAGTGACAGGATTTAGTCGCAGGAATGAGCAGAAATAATGAAAGAAGAGATGTAATTCGGCTTGCAGTGGGAATAGAAAATTTCAAAATAAAAATAAATGATCAGGATAAAAAAAAATAAAGGGATTAATTGTCAGTTTCGCTAACGGAAATACGAATTGATCTCATGTTACGTTCCTCGATACCTCCTGAGTGCCGCCTCTCGAAATCATTAACATATGTCTCAGTTTCCACGGTTGCTGCGCTCCTGGTGACGGGAAGAGTTAGGAGTTAGTGGTGGAATATAGTGATACTAATAAGAATTCACCGATGTTAGTGGTGGTCAATTTCAGCAAAAAGGACATTGTTGAAAATTACTGAAAAACTAGTTAGTCCATGAACATTACTTACAGGAATACACATATGGACTGTGCGGTTCATAATATAGCACACTTCAAAATAATCTTAAATCAAAATTTTCATTTTTAATCAATAAATAGAAGTAAAATTTGATCAAAACAGAAAATGACGACAAAATTCATAATACATCAAGAGGATCCAAGCTACCATAATCAACAAGGACAGCATGTTATATGTATATACAGACAACAACACAGAACGGTGTGCGTCTGCGCGCCCCGGATTAGATTTGAAAGTTTTGCCGGTTCTAGTAGGACGGAACGATGTCCAAATTGGCACATAACGGTGTCGTGTATCGGCCAGGCAGGCTCTGGGTGACTGGTAGGGCTCCCTGCCGGACCCAATAATGAGGAAGCTCAAAGGCGTGCTTGGTAAACGACAAAATTCATAATAAGGAAAAATAAGTAATTTACCCTATATATTTGACAAAATATCATTGAGCACCAACCTCTTCCTCAAAAACGAAGTTGGAGGGGTCTATGGTAATTCCACAACACTGTCTCCCGGGGCAGGACTTACCACCCGAAGTTCAAGGTAGCCTCGTCCTACACACCATCGCCTGTCCCAGTTTCCCGAGACTTCAAAAAGAGACGTAGTACATACTGGGGCTCCCGATAGTCTGCGGGGGGCTTCAGGAGAAGTGACACGATGACAAAATATCATAAAAATTCAAAATATCCATTTCATTAAGTATATTTAGGTAAGGGATTCTGACGAACGGTGGAAATTCATGGTTATGATTTTTACTGGGCGGACCGAGGTGCTCTGGAAACTACTACTACTTCCTTAGTTATTATTTTATTTTATATACTCTCTTCCTGTCTTTGGTCTTCATTAGTTATATTATAACTTTGCTTTGCTAAGAGTAGGGCCGTGGCCTGAAGGAGCTTTCCTTTGAAATGAACTTTAATCACTAAAACAAAAATACAATTTTTTTCAATCTGACTGTGCTATATTATGAACCGCACAGGATACCCAAGACATAATCTAGAGAATGCGGGAAAAGCGAAAATAAGAGTTCTGAAGTTATAACCAAGCCTATTAAGTAAATGTTGGAGTCTAGCCCATGTTGGGTTCCTAATCGGTGGGAATCCACGCTAATCCTGCTGTTTGAAGTTAAACGAGTGCATAAACAACGAGTAGCTGATCAACTGATTTGAAGGGTTTGAGGAAACGACGACGGCAGCAAGAAAAGCAGGAGGCTGCTGGTGATTATCTAAAATCATAATCCTAAGGAGAGACATCTGGGTAGGAAGACTGATCAAATTTTACGGACGATTACAATGCCGGCGCCTAGTAGGTCTAGTAACTACAAGGTTTAAATTGAAGTAAGAAGCAAAAACTAGAGAGTGGTTTGGCCTTAAGCGCTCCCTAACCTAAACCCAGGTTTTTCAGCCCGCCTTCATTGTGTAATTAGTGAAAACAAAGAGAAATGATAGAGTGAAGGCGCAATTAAGAAGCTAGAAAAATCGCCGATCGCTAAGCATAATGAGAGCGTTAAATAACGAGTAGCATCCTGGTCTAACAAGGAAAAGAAACCAGCTCTGATTAAAGCCTCTAATAGCGGATGGGTATAAGCCTACCAACTGGTGGTTATCAGAACACACCACCCCGGTAATAGGTATAGACATCGAAGTGATCGGCACTAAGAATAAGTCAAAATAAGGATCTGGCAGGTTTAAGTAGTCTGAGTAGTTTCGGTAGCAGTAGTGGGTAATAACTACCAACAGTAAGTCTCGTGGGGTTAGATTAGGAACATAAACAAAAGATTCATCATGAGTTCAATATGGCTGACTATGAGAAATATGTGAAGACGGAGGGAAAAAAGGCTGTGCTCGCCTTTGATCTGGATATCGATCTATTGGATCAACAGGCTGGTAGCGCCTAGTGATTTCTTACGTAGTTGTATATTTAATTGAGAAGTGGTGGACGAAGAGAGAGTATAAGTATCGAGAGGAATCCTTGTATACCAGCTGGAACATCCCACCCCTAAATGTTCGAGGGGATCGGTCTGCTGAAGATCCCTCTAGTCTCGAAGATCCCTTCAGCAACAAAGTATACTCAGGATTAGCATCATACTCAAAGACTTGAGCATTAAAAGCTGCAACCGGAACTTATATTTAAAGCCCTGGCTTATGCTGGAAGTTTGAAACAGTGTAGAAGAAATACTGAAAGACGGTTGGTCGAACTGATCCTTGCCAATGATGCGTAGCATTTGACGAATCCTGCTAGGTAACCTTGAAATTTTGCTTCTATATGCCAGCACTAAGCGCTCGAGTAATTCAACTGGTTGAAGGAGAATACGTAGAAGAAAGACTGAGGAAGCTGAACAAATGTTAAAGCAGTTCTAGGTTAAGGATAGTAGAAATAGCAGGCTAAGATGCCAGCTGGAGTTGGTAAGTAGAAATAGAAATAGAAGTAGCCATAATGAGGAATAGCAGGCAGGTAGGCCTAGGGCGCCCTATCGGGGAACATAGCTAGTAGCTGATCCACTATGAAAGCCATTTCCGAATAGTAGAATCTCGTCGACTTCGAGCAGGATCAATAGGAGAAAAAAAAAATTGAGGGACAATAGAGCGGTAACGATTGGGAGGACTGGTTTGGTGCGGGAATGGGCGACTGGATGGGCACGGGAATGTGAATGTAAGATTGGAGGAACGAAAACTCCGAGATCTACAAGGATTTAAATAAGATGCAGAAATATCGACTGAGGAAAAGATTCGAGAAATTCTAAGATCCTGCCTCACAAGAGCAGCGGAGAGACTGTGCGGTTCATAATATAGCACGCTCAAAATAATCTTAAATCAAAATTTTCATTTTGAACCATTAAATAGAAGTAAAATTTGATCAAAACAGAAAATAGAGGATAAAATTGATTTTAAGGAAATAATTATGTAAATTATAGCCTATTATGTTTAACAAAAATATCTGTAAAAATTCAAAAATAGCGATTTCATCAAATATTTTTTCCTTTGAAATAAACTTTAATTACTTAGACAAAAATTCATAATTTTTCAATTTGACCGTGCTATATTATGAACCGCACAGGAGAAAGAATGGGGTCTGCAGAACGCCAACACAGCATTGCTAAATGCTCATAGTGTGGCTAAGTAGCAAGAAGAGCGGTACGGGCAAGTGGGAGCGTACTAGAGTTAGAACCTCTAATACTAGAAACTCTAATAGCGTACCCAAAATTAGAAGAACTAGGCAACCGTCTCGAACAGAGGGCCGAAGGCGACCTTGCAAGCAGTTTGCGCTTTTTTGGAACAGAATAAACCTTCGAAAATTATTGAGGTTTTCCTCAACGAGAAACCTGCTGAAGAGAACTCTGGAACCCACTAGCTACCGAAGTTTAAGAGCATCTTCGAAATCAATGATTTCTTCTAGTTTCAGCCGCTCAGCTTCGTGAACGCTGGGTAAAAAGTGCGCTCGCAGCAGTGGGTCTAGTAAAACTACCTGAGGGAGATCTGGAAAAGAATTGAAGATCCAGAACTGATGCACCTGGTGCTGGATGAGATCGAGAACTAGCTGACGAAAGAAACAAAAAAAAGACAGTGGAATAAAGACAAAGAGTGAATCGCAATGCAGTGATTTGAGGAGGAAATGGGTGACGGAGTCGATGGCCTGGAAGACATAGATGGGGTGGATCCAACTAAAATAAGTAAATAAAAGAAAAAACTGGTAATTCCTGGGATCGATGTTGATACATTTGATGCAATGCTAGATCGCACTCACATTTTGTTAGATGAAAGTGTCGTCAGCTAGCAGGCCTGTTTGTAAAATTCTGATGAACCCGTGGACTAGGCCACAACCTAACTTTGATCTTCAACCCAAAGCGAATACTAGGGCGGGACAATGGAATAGTAGAACGCGTAGACGACTGCCTCGGCTCAGTGAATTTTACTCTAATAGCTGCAGTCGTAGCCCAGAGGTTTGTCCGAGAAGACCTAGACCCAGAGCTAGAAAAGCTAGCTGTTGAAGGATTCGAGGTTTAAAAACCGAAGGCATGCGCACACTTAGGATGACTCATGGAAGAAGAACAAAGAACTGCTTTACGAGGACATTATCGACAGAATTGGCAGCTTACCAATTCGTTGGTAGAGTGACTCAGTCAACATTGACGATGACGGGTTCGGTGATGACAACCTCGATCGTGTGAAACCCATCTACTAAATGGGATACGATCCCCAAAAGAAGTCTTTCAGGAGTGCGGCACACTAGGAATACTACAGAAGGTGGCGTAAGCTGCTGGCTTTAGAAAGATACTATTCGATCAACCAGTGAATTGAGCGGTACAGGGGGAGTTGAAGTTATCTGCATTACCGCGCAAGAAGCGGTCGAGCCCAGAAGGCCCATCATCAACTACTCATAGAGCATGACAAAGACTCCTTCGTCTAATATTAGCAGGGAACCAAAATAGAGCACCAAGAAAACCCGAAAATGGTGTTCAGACTTGCATTTGACGCTAACAAAAACCCTATGCAAAGTTTCAGGGAGAGATGAGTCGGAGAGAATGGGTATACGTAGCAGAAGCCCATGTTACGTAACAACGATCTGGTCTAGGTGACCAGCACAGATAAAGGAATCAGTGCAGAGAAGGGGACTACGCATCACCCCTACTCATGTCTGGGGCGTGTGTCCTCGTGTTACAAGAATACCTATGGAGACACCTGTTTAGACTTGAATCTTTTCTGGTCGAAATCCTGCTAAAACAGGTGTGCAATTGGGTTTGTGGACGAGGGGCAGCTCGATACAAAGTAACAGAAGAAGCTAAATCGTTTGTAGGGTGTGACTGGGGAGCAAGAGAAGTCCTACGGCGAAATTTAATACGAAGTGGTGAAGCTGGACTAGTAGCTTGAAATTACGAACAAACGAATGCTTAACTAGATCTGCGCTGCGAGCACGAGAGTTACCAGTTAGCAAACCAAGAAGACTGATATAAAGTACGTGTTCAACAACGATTCCTTGATTGCCCGGTTCATTGTCGCATAGAATCCCGTTCTAACAATGGACAGCTGAGAGGTGAAGTTGTGAAACGAGTGATAGACCTAGGGAGGATAGACCCTAAACTAGATGCATTAGAAATAGAAGATGGCGATTAAGAAGGATATCTAGGAGATCGAGATGCAGAAGCTGATATAGATGAACCGGATTCCAGAGCGCAGCGCAGATCTCCCTGAGAACTAAAATCAGTTCTAGTTCCTCCCCGAGTGATTGAATACGAGGCAGCGATAGGCGGTGGAACTCTAGCTTACTAATTTCGTAAGCGTGATTCAGGGGCCCCCGGGAACCGGCAAAACCTTCTGCTAGACCGTGATTATGCAGAGCTGGGTAAGACTTTACCCCCACCAACGAGTGCTCTGAGTCTAAGACTCCAACGCATAATAGCAGAATCTCGAGTAGTAACTGCTCTCCGCAGGCGTGAGGTGCGTGATGCTTGGTTAGAATTCAGGAAAGAACAACTTCTTCACCTTAGGGGACGAGGATGACACAAAGGTGGACAACGATGGAGATCGGGACTTCAACAGCGTCTCTACAAGCTTAAGGGCCCTCTCCACAGAAAACGAGAGGGTGGAACAGCTGCTGGATCGCATTGACAGCGGAGGGACAAAGAAGGTCTGGTCAGAGAGAACCGGGAGTATGGAACAGGGAATTTCGATCAATGACAAGATGTTCTTCAAGTCGAAACTCACCGACATTGTCATGAACGAGCGGGACCCGAATGACATAAGGTAGTACCATGTGCCCATTATCATCACCACCTGTTGCTCCTAGGGGCACGAAGACTTTTCAAAAAATACCTTTCAGAGGGTTCTCATTGATGAGTAGACTCAGAGTCTCGAACCTAGTGTTCTTATACCTCTCTGCAAATCGTAACACACCATCTGCATGATCGGTGATCACAAGCAGCTACCGCCCACTATTTTGTCGCGAAGGTAAGAGAATTCGGGGCTTTCCGTAACCCTCTTTGAGCGTCTCATCGGAGGGTAGTTGATTGAAATGGAGGACGCGATGGATTTAAGCCACAGGGAATGGAACCGAAGAATGGAGCTTGAAGAGGAGGCCTGGGCGGAGGTGGAGAAGGACTCTAGTGCGGTTCATAGTAGAGCACAGTCAAATTGAAAAATTTGTATTTTTTCTCATAGTGATTAAAGTCCATTTCAAAGGAAGAACCCCATAAGATACACAACCACTAACCTACACTAACAAATATACCAACAACCATGACTCAATACCCACTAAATCATAACAACTCCATGAACTACAAGACAAATAACTTACACAGTCAATAAATCTAAAAACCATTGCTTAATACTAATTGAAATCGCTATTTTTGTAATTTTACGATATTTCATCAAATATAGGGTAAATTACTTATTTTTCCTAATTTCGATTTTTGTCGAGTTGAGTTCGAGTTCGAGTTGTCTGTTTCTCCAGTGCGGAGAGGTAGCGAATACTGGGTTCATATCGTCTTTTCTCAAATGTTTTGTCATACTCATATCCCAGTCCGCCTGGCAACCCCTCAAGTCAGTAGATTGTAGGGACTTATTCTACTACTCAGGGAGCTCGGTGGCCAAACCGATCTTTTTTTTCTGTTTTGATCAAATTTAAATTTATCTTCTATTTATTGATTAAAAATCAAAATTTTGATTTAAGGTTATTTTGAAGTGTAGACTAATATTATGAACCGCACAGGACTAGGTGGCAGATGCAAGCACGACGGAGAACAGCGATTAAGGAGGAAGAACCAATGTAAATGTATTATAGGGTAACGGAACTGTTGGAGTTGGAATGAACAAGGTTGCAGACACAGCAACCAGTGAGCGTCTGCCAACGGAACCACGTAAGGTGGAAGGAAACGGGACCGTGGTAGGTGCGCAAGTGTCTGCCAACGGAACCCTCCAAATCAAGACGAGAAAAACGGAGAAAGACAAGAAGTCACTATACTAGAAATCAACATAGATTGCGAACCTAAGGAAAATGAGGAATGACAAGTCTCAGGGCGCGTTGCACAAGCTTCCCTACGTGATGCTGGAGGAACAGAGACGTATGCATCCAAGCATTTGCGAGTTCAGTAATTCTTACGTGTACAATGACAAGCTCTTCACTTAGAGGGACATTCTCGGTAAACGCCCCCCCATTCCTGGAGTGCCGATGCCAAATCCAGAGTGCCAGGTTTTGTTTGTGGATTGTGACCAAAGATGAGTTCGCGGTGGGCAGAGCCAGGATTCGTACCAGATGATCATGTAGCAGCAGGGTTATGGAATGCAGTAGTATGGGTACGGTCAGCAGCCAGGTATGGGGTCCGCTCCTATGTAGGAGCAGCAGGCCGGATAGAGTTAGTATTCTTACCAGAACGTGAGCGAATAGAAAACAATCATCCAGCTCATTAAACGAGGAAACGATCCCAGATTCACGGGGTTGGGAAAGAAGGGCAGTCCCAATAAGAATAGCTTGATGCTGGACAAGGCCTACGCGATAACCTTCGGGGACATAGGGATCATCACTCCCTACGATGGACAAAAGAGGTTGCTACAGACTGTGCGGTTCATAATATAGCACACTCAAAATAATCTCAAATCAAAATTTTCATTTTTTTTAATCAATAAATAGAAGTAAAGTTTGATCAAAACAGAAAATGACGACAAAGTAGATTTTTACAAAAAATAAGTAATTTACCCTACATTTTTGACAAAAAATCGTTAAAATCCAAAAATTGCTATTTCATTAGCTATTTCTTCCTTTGAAATTAACTTTAATCACTAAGACAAAAAATAACATATTTTTTCTTAGAGCGCGCTATATTATGAACCGCACAGGAAGATGCTGAAGGAGGAGGGGCTCTAGATTCGAGTGGACACGGTTGATGGTTTCCAGGGGATGGAGAGACAGTTTATCCTTGTCTCTACGGTGAGGTCTAACTAGAAGGGTAATCTTGGTTTCTTGACCGATATTAGACGTGCGAATGTGTACTGGCCGACTACATTAACTGTAGACCCCCTTTTTTCATCAAAACCAATTTCGACTAATAATTACGATTACCATAAAGCTTTTTGGCGCTTCGTGACTTGAAGCGTCGTGCCCCCGTCAGGCGCTTCGTGCCCCCATCAGAAACCGGCGCTTCGTGACTTGAAGCGAATCGCGCACTGAGCACCGGATACAAGCGCTACGCGCCATTGATGTAGATGATGGATATATATATATAGAAAGAATACAAAACAAACGGTTAATATATATACAAGGGAGATAACATATATGAGACACAGAACAAACAGGTAATATTTATACAAGGGAGGTGCCTGGGGGGATCGGGGGCGCGAGCGCCCCAAAATAAACAAGGCGCTTGTGCCCCAAGTAAAAACAAAACGTCTCCTGTATGGTTACAGAGGCCGAACAACTGACCGCTTAAAGATGGAAAAGGCCTAGGATCTATAGATCTGATGCTTTTTTTCCACACGATAGGGTGATGACCTTAGAAGCCAAAGGGGTATGGATGTCATGCTCGAAAAGTAGGCTCATTCGAGGCGTCCATCTAGCGTGGATGAAGGGAAGGCGGGGGTTGATAAGATTCCTCTTAGATTCAAAGATCTAGAGAAGATTATCGGATGAAGCCTAGAGGAGTGGTGAAACGATCCCAAAGTAACCATTCCATTCGGGTCTTAGGACAAAGAGATGAGATTGAGAAGGTATCCTAAATTATCCCCGTTATGCGGATTTCGAATATCTGTAAAAAAATGGATGCAAAAACCTTGCACGCTAACCGCGATTGATAACATCGAATTGAAATCGAATAACTAGATATAATACTAGCGGCTTTAGTAACTATGATGTGTACGCCGGGTGAATGAGAGACTGATGGTGTGACACCGAAGGGTTGGAAAATTGTGCTTTCCTCGCGGGACCCATGAAAATGACGTAAAAAGCCCTATGATACTTGGTGACACAGACACATCTAAGGTAAATAAATGTAGTTAAGAAAATGCGAACTGAGTTGATTACTGGATGAAGTCACAGAAGCTGATGATGATTTGGACAAAGTCAACCGAAGAAAGTTGCCGAGGGTGGATCATAAAATAAGTAATACGTGTGACCATGCTAATAATAATTACATGTGGGTATTTTGAATTTTGATATCTCAGTCGATTGACACCTAATACTGACAACCCTGGCCCCGATCCATAACCATATAACCATAACCTTGAGGGGTTAAATGAGAGGTTGGATGAAGAAACTTTGAATAGAGGTTTGAGATTTTTCAGGCTTAGATGACTATTCACCGGGGCATCCGTACCCTTTTCTCACAAGGAACAAGGGAACAGGAAGGGTCTACATGTAATGTGATCTTAAGGTAGCTGACGCGAGCGAGGAGACATCTTGTGGTTTTCGGAAGTACCGGCCATGCTCATTAATTATAGACCCGCTTATTTTGAAAATTTAATATTTATTATTCAATAAATAGAGCTTCGTTACCAAACGATGCACCTTAAGGAATGGGATATAGGATAGGATAGATAAAGAAAATTGTTCAAAACATCAAATCTGAAAAATATCGGACCCAATAATGAGATTGCCCTAAGGCGTGTTTGGCGAAGGACAAAAGTTACTTTTACAAAAACTAAGTAAAAAAATCTTTACTTTCTGCTATCCGTGTATCTCCAACTATGTCGTCTTGGCTTTTGCCTCCTTCAAAAAAACGATTTCTTCCCTTTGAAATCACCAAAATCCCATATAGATATTTTCATTAGCTATTTTTCCGTGCCGATCGCATAGAAGGGGCCTTAGATCATACGTTAGCTATTTTTCCTTATAATTCCAAAAAATTAATATCAAAAAGAATTTTTAAAAAAAAAACATCATGCGCTCTAAAAAAGCTTCTATAATTAATGAGAACCTCAGGTAAGAGGACCCTACAGGCCAAGGAAAATGTCTGGAGGACATTTATCGACCATTGCGAGAAGCATGGCAGTGTATGCACCAGAGATGACATGGACAAGATTTACTGATAATGGAACTGAGACTAGGTGTGTTGATGCAGATATAGACGAAACATGTGAGCTGGGCCAGGCAAAGACAAAACATGTAAATTTTAACTCTATTTATATTGTTACAATTAATTGACATGAACAATTATTTTTCTTTGCGTCCTCATTATAATTTTTACATTACTTCAAACCAATCTCCACCGTTATTTTTACATTGCTTCAAACCAATCGTCCGTTTTCGCGTTTCCAAGCTGATAAATGTAACATATTTAATACAAATAGAAAGTGGGTTCCATAATGTACATATCTGATTGAGTTAGGAATAACATTGTACTAGAGTAGAATCACTCATTTGTGCTGATTAGATAGTGGATTCTTGATAATAAAAGTAATAATTTAAAGTTCTCGGTATGAAATTTTAAAGTTTATTGTATGCTAGGAATTGAGTTTTGACGCGCTTCAGCTACTACAAGTTATCCTTACTAAGATTCATCAAATACTTTCTAGATACCAGTTTCTTCAAGTTGCGCAAGCAATCTTATTAATACCAACTCGAAATCGAAAAATCGCATTGGTGAAGGAGATGTCGAGAGTATTTCAATTATTTTGATCGCTATTTTCTTACGCTCGTCCTCGTCAGCAGCAGAATCTTGTTGTTTGATTTGTTCTCGTTGTCTTCTTGCTGTATATATCAACTTCTTATGTTATTCATCTGTTGCAGAAGAACCATTTGTGAAACTACTTATGTTAAAAGGGTAGCCATTAATTGTAATTGTATATATCAATCTGTATGAGAGTAAGTGAGTTAGTTGGAGTTCGAGACTAGTATTTCAGGGCACCCACATTATCTTATTCATTTTTTCACTTTTTTTCATCTTCCTCTTGCTTTTCCTCGTTTTCGTTTTCGTTTTTCATTCTTTTTCATTTTTCCGATCAACCTTAATTTAAGCTTAAACTTAACTTTATCTACCTATACCTGATGATAATGATTTATAAAGTAAAAATGATGTCAAACGATGAAAAGATCAAACAAATGAAGAAGATGGACATACAGAGTTGTGAGAATGAGTTTTATTTAAGAACTTTATAAATTTTTCTTCTTCATTCATCTAGGGTGACTCGGGCAAGTCCAATGGAGCCGACCTAATAATTAAGGTCAACATAACCGATGCACAGTGGTCATTAGGAATAAAAAAATAAAAGTCCACAAACTTCACGGATACGAGAAATAGAACACAAGTGCAACTAAATCTATCTATGGAGAAGTTCGCCCTTCTTATAGAGAAGTGCTTTAGAGCTACAAATTCATTAAATAATATATTGTAAAGTCCTAGTCCATAATTTGAGATCGTAGTTGGTGTTTCCAGCAATCGCTTCGGCGTGCTAATCGTAATTTTTCATACATTATAAATTAAAAAACATAGAATAATTTTGATTTACTTCAAACGTCTTTGAACATTTTTATTAATTCCTTTATCCATTTATGGCTTCCTAATTGGATATATTATAATATCTATTCCTGTCGAAAAGAAAAATATACCCTTCCAATTTCCTCTAAAAGAACCATTCAGAAAACCCCCAACAAAAACGAGGCTGGTATTTTGGGGCATGATCATAATTTTTATGATCATATTTTACTTTTTTCGTTTTTTTCAATTTTCCATTCTATTTCTTTAGTAAATTCAAAAAAAAAGGCAAAAAGAGAAAATATGATAAAACATGATGATCATGCCCTAAAATACCAGCCTCGAAAAAAAAATATAAACGTAAAGTTGAGTCTTTCTTCATGGTTATTTAAGTTCTAAAAGAGGTATTAGGTCTGAATCTGAAATGTGTATCTCACACATTTGCAAGATTTTGCTACTCGTTTTTAAGATCACCCAACTCCTTTAGTATTTTGCAGCAGAAAATTTAGATTTAAAACTGGAACAGCCACATAATTAGTGTTTCTCCTTCTCATTTCTAACACTTTTGATCTATGGGGATAAGCAGAACATTAAATAAGGTAGTAATTTTTTTAGTCCTTCGTACTCCCAACGTCTTAATATTAATATGAATATGATTCGAAAAATATTTCTCAACCAATGAGATAGAAACTGAATTTGTTTGTAGTTTGAAAATATTTCCCACCCTAATATTAAAATTAAAGAGTATCTGTTGAAATTACCCGAGCAATCGTCTCCCGCGACCCAAATTATATTTTGTATTATTTAACATATTTTAATTTTTGATTTAAAGTTAAAAGAAGTAAAAACAGATTAAGCAAAATAGAAAATAAGATCTTTAAGTGTTGGCAAGAATGTGTTGCCCCTAGTGCCAGAAGCGTAAGAAAAGCCGCGTGACGGATTTAGATGGCGTCTTACCGAGCGGCAAAAATAAGGAAGGAGATGGAGGATAAGTACCGAACGCTAATGATGAGGACTGTGCGGTTCATAATATAGCACGCTCAAAATAATCTTAAATCATTTTTTTTTTTTTAATCAATAAATAGAAGTAGAAGGAAAAATTGATCAAAAGCAAAACAGAAAATTACGACAAAAATGTTTTTAAGGAAAAATAAGTAATTTACCCTACATTTTTGACTAAATATCATAAAAATTCAAAAATAACCGTTTTATTAAGTATTTCTTCCTTGAAATTGACTTTCATCACTAAAACAAAAAATACAAATTTTTCACTTAGAGCGTGCTATATTATGAACCGCACAGGATGAGTAACTGAAAATAGAGGGAGGATTAAGTGATTCTAGGATAAGCAATTCTAGGTCCGAGGTTGATATCACCGAAGACGAAGAGAGCGATGAGGACGAGAACGACCTTGACGAAAACCATACCATCGAGGGGGGGCTCGGCAAGCACGGGTTCGAGTAGACAGCAGAAAAGGTGCTGGTCGATGACATTAGTTGTAGACCCCTTTTTAGAATTAATTTCTTAATTAGGCCCCTTTTTAGAATTAATTAAATTAAAAAAATATGAATTTGATGTAAAGGGAATATGAAGATAGTTAATGAAATTGTCTGTATGTATATGGGAGTTTGGTGTTTTTTAAGGGAAAAAGTCGTTTTTTACTTTATTCTTCTTCTTCTTCTTGAATGACTCGGTCCAGCCCAAAAGAGTCGATCTAGTGATTAAGATCAACACAACCGATATACTTATTTTTTCTTTTACTTATACTATATAGAAAAATTTGTAGTCATTTTTATTTTCATTTTTGGTCCATTTTATTTTATTATATATAAATGAAATATTAGAAATACGAGCCTTTTGTTTCAGGTTTCAGGCAAGGAAGTTAACATGGAAAGAAAAGGGATAGCTGATTCATTGTGGCGGTTATGACTTCTGAAAAATAGTGACTTTCGAGTCCTCGTGCGCAAATCGAGTGTGAGGTTTACTAGAGCTAGATTTATTTTTATTTTTACTATTGCCTTTTTATTGCGAGGTCCGAACACTGTCTGTGCGGAGACGGCCTCTTAAGAGAAAACATGTTAAAAGTCAAGAGGCCGGGTGAAGAAAAATAAGAAAATATGAAAAAACGAATTCAGAAGGGATCTAGCTCACATGTAGAAGACGTAATTTGTCTTCCTTTTTCTTTTTTTTCTTTTTGTTTTTCGGGCGGGGGCGTGCACCCTGACGATTTTTGTGGCATCGTCAGGGACTTTGGGGTTTTGTCTCCTGTGGCGTCTTGCCGAGTTTTGGGTGTGGGGTGGGGGTTTCGTGTTTTTGGTTGGGTCCTGCCTGTTGTTGGTTAGTGGGCCTCCCTGTGTGGCCACAAACTCCCTCCCCTGTGTGGGGCGTTCCCCTGTCGCCGGTTGTTTGTTGTTCTGTGGTGTGGTGTCGTGTGTGCGGACTGTCTGGTCTGCCTGCGGTCCTGGTGTTTCGTCTCTGGGGGTGCGGCATTCTCTCTGTTTTCATGTTCGGCCTCGGAACTTGGGTAACAAAGGTTGGTGTTGGAAGAGGGAAGATGACCTGAGAAGATCTGTAGAGCGGAGGAGAAAGGCTGCCGATGCGGGATTACCATACGAAATAAATCTTTTTAGGGCATTGATACATAACCCCAGTTTGAGATGGGTTTGTTATGATAGTCTGAAGACATTAGAGACAAGCGGAGCGGCGGGTGGGGATGTTGTTGTCTCTAGCTGATTAACCTGCGGCCCTAGGGCTTCTGTATCGAAGGGAAGTGGCTAGCCCTGAAATACAGTTGGATGGAACCTAAGTAGTTGAGAGTTTATTTGACTTCAAACTTCAATATGTGATTTGTCGCGCGAGAGCAAACGATGAGGAGTGGGGCAAGAAAGCGGCTGATGACAATAAGGAAAGAAGTTTGAGATTTGAGGCTTAGGGATTCATTGTTTGGGCCATCGGTAGCCCTTTACAAATAGGTAATGGGTAATAGGTAATAGGGTGAGAGAAATGACTAATATTGAGAAACAGAGCTCTGAAACCTGAACTGAGACATCTATCGTCCCAGGACGTATGTGCCTTATCCCTCAGGTTTCAGGTTTCAGGTTTCAGGGGTCTACAACTACAGTCATCTACAGGTGGAAGTTATTCCTCTATGCCTCCAGGTTTTGTCTGAAGTTTGGTACATGAGCTGGCCGAGACCCCACAGGTTAGGTGCAAGTCATGTTCTGCGAAACAAGGACTAGAGTTCGGATGAAATTTTGAGGAGGGAGGCCAAAAAGGCTGCGGCACACAAGACGAAGAAACACTCAGAAGGCTCGAGCTCTCATCAGCACATGCTAGAGTTCGACCTCATTAAGGCACAGGAGGGCTCATAGGGCATTGCGGGCATAAAGGGCTCACGAGTAGGAACTTAAGACCCACGGTTCATCTGCAAATATGACAGTTTCCGCTGGAGGTCCTACGAACTGAAGGAATTTTACGACCAGCTACATTTCAAGCCCTCCGAGATTTATTCACGCGACCGATAACTCTTCAAGTAGTAGAAAGGGCGGTTGAAGGCCTTAGGTGGGGCAAAGGTACAGGCCATGCTCATTTATTGTAGACCCCTTTTTAGAGTGTGATTGATTATGGTTAGACTGAGGATGATTGATTATGTTTTGATTCAAACCTTTGCCAACGGGCTTTTACTCTTTTCTGAGGTAGCTAGCCGGAAGACAGTAATCGGGTAGAGGCACGGTAAAATATGAACAAATTGAGGTCAACCCATATAAACCAAATTGAAAGCGTAACTTGATAAGGACCAAGGTATCTGAAACCATGCCATCTATTGAAACCTAGGACGTAATTGCCTAACACTCAACTGTAACTGTAACTGTAACTGTAAGAAGTTTTTTTTATAAGGGAATGAAATCGAAATCGTCTAGATGGGATTTTGGTTATCTTCAAGGGAGTGAGTGAGTACACATGATGAGCCAGTCCGTCCGTGAAGCCCTCCTCTCTCTCCACGAAACGTCGCTACCCCTATAGTATACCGTAAGTTTAATGCTCACGATGTATAGTACCATATGTTCCAACTAAGTCGAGCCAGCCATTGTTGAAACTCCTTGGGGCAACGCAACCTTTGTACTCATCAAGAGGTGCCTTTTATTTTAACATTAAGGTTCATTGAAAGCAATTCCAATAAAGCGCTCAATATCAAAGACGGGCAGGAAGCAGCCACTCCCGGTACCCAGGTCCAAACTGAATGTCATACATATTAACACATGTACAGCACTCAAGCTTGTAGAGACCATTTAAATGCTACCATATGGAACCCCCCACACACCGATACCTTCCCCCGATCGTAGGAGAAGAGGAAAGAAGTACCGATACCTAGGGAATATACACATGATGACACGTCATCTATAAGGGGCCACTGACATGAATACACCTGATTCACACACAAGGCATGAGACCTGGATATATCCACCGTAGCGTATATCGTGTATTAGTCGGGCGTACCTCCGACTTGCGTCCCCAAAGCTAGCTTTCTACTAAGCCCATATCCATTACTCTGTACAATTTTGCTTGTTCATTGATGTTTTACTGCTCTCTACCAGACCACTTGCTCGTATATGTTATTCCCCACCTACAAGACTGTTCTATAAAGGGTGCCTTCTCAGTGTAAGTATTGTACAATTTAGTACCCTTATATGATCATCCTTTACATTATTCACTGCACCAGCCTGCTATCCTCGATGTTACGTACCAAGTACTTCACCAGTACATGTCTATGTCTTTGTATAAAGCATATGACTTCCATGTGGTTCATATAGTATGCACTACCATTTTTTTTTACTTAATTTTTCAAAAAATGAGTTTTGTCGAGTTCGAGTTCGAGTTCGAGTTCGAGTTATGGGTTTCTCCAGTTCGGAGATTTGCGAGATTTGAGTTCGTCATTTTCCTTTTTGATCAATTTTCTTTTCTATTTATTAAATGATTTTATTTTTTTTTTAAATTTTTGATGTCCATTGCCATTGGAACCATGACCATGACATATGTGCCTTGTCTCTTCAGGTTTCAGGTTTTCAGGGGTCTACAATTAATGATCATAACAGGTACGTAATCTGAAGGGTTCATCGGAGAGATTTAATATTAATTTCGAGTCGAATAGTTCGTCAGACGATGTGGAACCAGACGCAGAAGCGGAAGACGTAGACGAAATACCGAAATTTGATCCAATCTCCCATTTGGAGATGGACAAAAACTACATTTAACTCGTAAAGCATAGCGGGAAGGTTGAGGTATGGAAGAGGTAGAACACGCACCGCGTTACTGCGGATGAAGACCTGAAGATGAATGGTAATCCACGACTGAATAATACGCGGGCCACGGAGCACCTGGTAAATGCATTCAAAGTTCCCGGCCCTTGTAAATACTTCAAGATGAAGGACAGTTTGATCTGTACTGTGCTGGACGGCAAATACTAGATAGCAAAATGTGAACAGCAATTTGATATGGATAGGGCGGGAAGAGCTGGTTTGAATAATCTCGAACTTGAAAATTAGTTGCAGTTTCAACTCCAGGAGGATGAAGAAAAACTTCACCAGGAGTAATCTAAATGCAGAGTTTGGCACAGACTAATGAACTACCTGAAGGACGATGAGGGTAAGAATAATTCCGAACGAAATTCAAAACCAGTGTGTCTACACGGTCATTCCACTTAAATAGTGGATGTCTAAATTGATCATTAGAACTACTAATTCATTAAGGACAGGATCCCAGTCTAGTTAAATTCCGCAAAAGGAGCTGCGGTGGAGAAACACCACCGGTTCTTTATGGGAGGCGTAGAACCGTTCTTACATGGTAGAACCCGTCCAGGTATTCATAAAAATTTTGAAACCAATACAGTCTGTTAAATAACGAAAAAATTGCGCTACTACCGGTATCAAGTAGTTACTGCCTCAAACTTTGAAATCAAAGTTTGGCGTGTATTTTTCGAAAACACATTGGAAGTTGATAATGATAATGATAATGGGACCTATGCTGGTAACAAAAATACAAGCCTGAAGGCAGGTGGTGGTGATAGTAGTAAAAATTTTGCAAATCAATACTACAACTTTGATTTGCAGTTTGTCCTACTTCGAGAACTTGAGTTTGAGGATTAAGAAGATGAGAAGATGAATTTCTTCATTACTGGTGTAGGTGTCCACCAGGCAACACGATGTATCGTTGCATCTGGCTCCTGCGATACGATGCTACGGCAGTTGTAGACGACTGTAGTTGAACAGTCAGCGAAGCAGAGGACAGCTAATCTCGATGAGTAGTAGGCTGTCTAAGGACGAGAATAAAAGTCAACCAGGGCGATTAATAGTAATAATTTCCAAGATTCTGATAGAAAAGGTACATTAGATTCGTTTGTCACGGCCACAAGCCTTGATCGCACAACCAGTACTAAAACTTAGGCGTCGAGGAATAGCACCTTTAATTAACTAGCTTAGAGAAAGGACAAACAAGACATGAAAATGGAGATTCGAAGACAGCGACGAACAAGTATTATGGTGGTACCGCCCGCCTTTTCCCAGGCAGGAAGCCTTCCTGGTCTGCCGGGCGCTGCAGGAGGCGCCCAAAGTAATCCCTTAGGATTTGGCAATACTGCAGCCCATTTGAGCTAGCCAGAGGGTAGCTAAATTAGGTATAATTCACGACGAAGCACGTCAACAAGTAGTGAGTTTAATCCTATGAGTTCCTTAGGTAGTGCCCAACAGGGTAATGGTTAGACGAGATGGCACACTAAACTTAAAATTTGGAACTTTATGCTATAGAACGACAATTCCCAGTCATAACAGGATCAGTAGTAAATTCAAGCGAAGCAAAATTAGAGTCCCTTTTCCTTTGTGAGTATGAGCAACCGCTGCTTCAAGGAAAAACAATTGATGCTCTTTCCCCAAGGTAGTATTCTCATCGATCGTGGACAGATTTTCACGATGGACTCCGTTGAGCAAGCCTTCAGACTTGACTAGGAGGGTCAGGAGATATAGCATTCAATTTCCCAGCTGAATGCCATCGAGGAAAACATGTAGTAGCTAGCCACCATTGCTAAGATGGGTTCCGCGGAAAACCAAGACGGGGCTTCTAGGGAGAAATTGTTTGTAACCCCGAATGAAAGTTCTAGTTAACTCAACAATAGCAAATAACTTTTAAACAGGCTCGTAAGTCAAATTGGAAATCCATAGTAAATCATGGGAATCAGGTAGTAAGTGGGTGGAACTAGGATCAGAATTTGGACTAGGGAATTGGAGTGCCTACGAGTTTTGGAAAACAGCTTCTGCGTCTCATTCTTCCGCGTTAACAACGACCTAATCCTTTAGGCAGGCTGTAACTAAATGAGTGGACTCGAAGAAGATTAAATGGTCGGGTCTACCTAGTAAGAATAAGTGGTTAATAGTTAACCAATGGCACCTATCGTTGCCTTATGGGGAAGAGATTGTCGAAAAAATATTTCTACCTCCGCCGACTAGACTGGTAGTGACTAGAACTAGTCTGATAATGAAAATTTTGCTGAACAGAGGCAATCTGAAGATGAGGGTTTGTAGCTTGGTACAGGTAGTCCGGACATTGCCTACGCCAAAAAAGTATAGACCAAGGCAAATATCAGCAACGAACCTCTTAAGCAATTTTGTTTCTAAAACTTGTTCAAGGGTGAAAGCGATCTCGTGGACGAGATGACGGGAGGTGAAGTTACAAATACTACCTTAGCTAAGGCTACCCGAAGATCCTCGATATCCGCAGTAGCTTCGGAGTCATAGAATGAGGACAAGCTAAATAAAGTAGACTAGTTGTAGCTTAAATAGACAGAGCTAAACTTCTCGGAATACTTCTTGGCAGCTGGTTTAGGATTCAATTTCGAGGAATTCACGAATATGGCTCAATTTTATAAAAGTCACAAGAGCTAACGATTTACCATGTCGACGCTTGCATTCAAATAAGAGGACGAGACTGCCCATGCAATGAATTAGAGTGAATTAACGGGCCAAATGGATACAGAAAAGGCAGTTTGTTTGTTCTAAAATAATCCACTGTTGACAAAATGGGTGGATATATGTGACGATAAGGTAGCGTTTTAGAGCGGCACTTCCTATTTTGATATCTAAGAGCGAATTGCATCCTACGACGAAGAACGGGATGTAGATCTTCCCCCACCAATCAAGAGAACGAGTTGCCCAGTTGTGTTAATGGACTGCAACCTTGGTATTGGCAAGGAACGCAAGCGCAGAAGACTGAAGAACACCTACTCTCGACGCGCAGTTGGACTGAATAAATAGGGTGAATTACTTAAGGGTGTTCAGAATGGGCTACTTGGCTGGGAATATCTGAAACCTGGTAAAAAAACGGTTCTAAGTAAGAAAATATCCAGTCTCGATGGGGAACTCACTAAATCAAGAAAAGTTCGCATTCAGTCTTTCCAAGTTGACGGTCCGATAGACTGTGTTTGTATGAATTCTAAGTTTTTAGTTTGCTAAACCACGCTATTCTACAATCCACTGAAGTACAACTCCCCAATTGGAGATGAAAGTTTAGCTCAAAGTAAAATTTCTCCTATGTATTCGACTGGTCACCATTAGGCTTTAGCCGACTCTAATTCTGCTAATACTGATCCTCAAATAACTAAATCTGATCATCCTCAAATAGTTGATTCCGCGGCTAATTCTGGTACTCAAAAAATAGGTATTTGTGAGGGTGACCATGAGGCAGAGGGAATCAATTCCACCGAAGATGGAGGTAATCGTAATGCAGTAACGTTTAGTCCTGGAGCTAGTTCTTGGGAGCACCACGAAGGTTTCCCTGTTACCGGTAAAGGACCCACTGTTTCTGGTAAAGGACCCACTGTTTCTGGCAATACTTAGGAGGATCCATATGCTGGCAAGGGATCCCCAGTATGGGAAGAGCCATATCCCGGTTCAGGAGGATCTCCAAATTGGGAAAACTCAGGTAGCGGGGGGTGGGAGTATCCTTATGGTAAAGGATATGGATATGATAGAGGATGGAGTGATGACTAAGGCTAAGCTAAAGGCTACGATTTGGGTAAGGGATCTAGAAATTGGGGTGAAGAATAGCATTAACCTTCACCTCAGCACTAACCTTAAAATAAAGGTCAAGTTTAATAGGGAGAGTCTGGAATCCAATCCTCCACCAAATAGTAAGAGCATTGGATTAGTCCAGAATCGAAAGCAAACGAATAGGCATAGTCATAAGAATCGAAAGCAAACGAATAGTCATAAGAACTAAACCCTGAGACCAAACCAGAAGTACCTGGGTAAATTAATTGGAGCAAACAAGAATAACTGAAGCCAAACTTGAATTCATCTGGTACTGAACCCAATACTAACTTCGCTCTTAATCCTGTATCACCTGCTGCAGCGACTACTTCGCCGAGCAGCATCGACCAGTTCCCTGAGAAAAAGTTGAATAAAACTACAGCGAGTATTGATCACAAGGTTGAATAAGCGAGTATTGATCACAAGGTTGAAAAAAACTATCGTGAGTACCCTACCTACAGCCAGGTGCTCTCCCATCAGTCGGACAACTACATGAACCTCTAGGGTGAGTTAAAGAAGCGGGGTATGGTCTCTGTTCAATCTAGAACCAAAAATAACTTTGAAGGTTAGGATATTCCAGGCGAAAACTTAGAGAGTCTCCCTGGCGAGTACGGAGTGATAATCTCAATAGCGATAAAGGGTAACGCCATAGTTTAGGCTGACCTGGAGGGTAGAGTCTTGGTGTGGCAGTATAAAGTTTAGGACGAGGAGGATTCTATTTAACTAGAATAGCAGGACGATTAAGTTTAAAACAAAGACTGTGCGGTTCATAATATAGCACGGTCTAAGTGAAAAATTTGTATTTTTTGTTTTAGTGATGAAAGTCCATTTCAAAGGAAGAAATACTTAATAAAATGGTTATTTTTGATTTTCAGGCACTCGCTGGTGACACGCCTTTTGATCCTGCACAGTCCTCAGTGACACCTTGTGCGACCTCTCCTGAAACATACTGGTTCTAGCTAATGTACAGGACACATCATAGACGAAGGTAGTGAGTTCAATTCTGTGCACGGGAAAATAGAAGGCCCGTGAGATGCTATCAAAACACAACCTGGCCAAGAAATATAAAATAAGTTGCCTCGTGACGACAGACTATTGAAACATACAGATATGTGAATGTCCCAGAAGAAATTAGTGGATCCATTCCACTTGCAAACGGATCCCCCGCAGCAGGGACATGGAGTAAGAGGCGAATGACTTTGACTCGGACTGGCCACCGAGCTCCTCAATAGCAGAACATTGACCTACTTTTTGCTTAATTGAGGGGTACGTCAGGCGGATTGGGTATTTTGAAATAAGATAACAAACTGAGGACAAATCATTATGAACCCAATACTCGCTAATCTCCTAATTGGGGGAACATACAACTCGAACTCGAACTCGAACTCGATATTATGTCAAAAATATAGGGTAAATTACTTATTTTTCCTTAAAAACATTTTTGTCGTAATTTTCTGTTTTGATCAATTTTTCCTTCTAGTATTTATTGATTAAAAAAAAATAAATTGATTTAAGATTATTTTGAGCGTGCTATATTATGAACCGCACAGGATGAGGAAGAAGTAGAAGTAGGCCAAGAGCTTCCTTTGTGGAATCTTAAATACACATTTATCCCAGACAAAGAAAAGGAGAATTTGGAACCCGAAAGTGGAGCTAGACGTTTTGACTCTGTATCTGGATCGGCATATGTGCCTGGAAGGCACAGTAATCAGCGGTTCTAGAGAGGAAAACGCTTTCAAAAATAAGAGATCCTTGAGCGGCTTCTTGAACTGGAACCTGGCTATAGGATCAAGACCACCAAGTTGTGCTTGATGCCAAAACTCCCCCGACTCCCAGCAAGCCCCCATTGTTAAAGTAGAGCGAGTAGCTAGTAAGCCAAAGCAAATGAATAGGATACTTGGTGCAATCTCTACCTGATTTAGTCTTTGATGAGAGTTCCTCAGCAAGGTTAATAGGGTTTAACCAGCTGCGGCTAGGTCCGAGTATGGGACTTGGACTCTGGGAAGGTAAAAACCGGATTTACGGCAAAAGATTTATTTGGGTTCGACTGCCTATCGAGTTAGATGTAATGCACGCAAGTACTGGTCGATGACATTAGTTGTAGACCCCCTTTTTTCAATTATTTCATTTTTAACTAATAAATAGTAAAGAAAATTGATCAAAACTGAAAATGACGACAAAATTTACTTTTAGTAAAAATAAGTAAAAAAACGACTTTTTCCCTTGTAAATCGTCAAAATCTCATATTCATAAATTTATTAGCTATTTCTCCCTATAAAAACAAATTTTTGTATTAAGATAGAAAATTTAAAAAATCAAATTTTATTTCCCAAAATAGGGGTCTACAACTACTGTCTTCTCCAGGTATCCCCTACCTCTGTGATACAGTAGCTGGGTAAAACAATCTCCTAGTACAACCTCCCGCAGCTGAGGCAGAATGTCCAACCCGTGAACTTCGTCTAGACATAGGGCAGCACTCAAGTGAATCAAGCAAAATCGAAATTAGATTTACCCACTGAAAATAAATGTATTATCCTGTGGCGACCTAAGGATGAAGCAGAAGCTGATGGAGATGCTGATGCTGAGGAGAAGGCAGATGGTGATGAATAATCAAATTCTACTGGTCGATGACATCAGTTGTAGACCCCTTTTTGGTAAAATAAAATTTTATTTTAATTTTTTTCTATCTTAATATAAAAATTTGTTTTTATAAGGGGAAATAGCTAATGAATTTCTCATTATGGGATTTTGACGATTTTATGAGGGAAAAAGTCGTTTTTTTACTTATTTTTCCTAAAAGTAATCTTTGTCGTCATTTTCAGTTTTGATCAATTTTTCCTTCTATTTCTTAAGTAAAAATAAAATTTTCGAAAAAATGGGGTCTACAACTGATGTCATCGAAAGGTAAGTTCACGAAGATTGCTTAAGTTGGGGGCCATGAGTTCGTTGTGGAGCAGGTGTAGCTAGTAACTAACCGGAAGAAAGGACCTTGTATTGGGAGTTTCAGTAATAAGCGCCAGAACTAGATGGGTCAAAGCTAAAAAAAACGCGTGAAATAGGGTGAAGTCCGGTAGTCTTATCTGGTTAGTGGCGACTAGGGGTCAGTGATCAACATTTGGGACATCACCACCGTACTGAATTCCTAGTTAATGCTAAAACAACTGGCGAACTACATCTCGAATAAGAGATAGTCAAATTTTCACGTGAACAGAAATATTGAAAATGAAAGTAAACAGAGTGAAGGTTCACAAGGGGAGGAATTAATTAGCCAAGATGAGGACGGCAAACTGAAGCACGAGTATGAGATTATGAAATCTAGGTTATTCGAGCCGATTCTTGTCCAGAAATTCGATTGCAAGCAATTGAATGTAGTGTGGATCCGGTTTCATTCCACGCCTTTCATTGGAACTCGAGGTGTACAATAGCAACATGATACTCTGGACGACTTTTTAGTCTTCTAAACGAAATAGAAATCAAATTTTGGAGAAAATTTGAGGAACAGGAAAAACCCCCTATTATAGACGTAAAGTGATTCTCAGCTCAAGGAAGAGGATGACGCTTAGGACAGCAAATACCACGCGCACTGCAGCGTCCCAAAGACGTCGGAGAAACGACTCTCCGTGTTCTACCTGGCACTTCAAGATAAAGCCAGAGATTTGACCCCGCTTTATCATTAATTAAAGATCTAGGCACTGAGATAAGAGGGCATCAAAGACGAGGAGGAATTGCATAACGACGTTGAACATTTGAAAACTCATTCCTTTTTAATGATGAACTACCTCATGCAGCAACGTAACCCTTTGTTCGAGTGTATCCAGTAGGTTCGCATCATTGGAAAAGACTAACGGTTTATGTAATAAAAAAAATAGAATTTGGGCGAGAGAAGATAAGTTGACAACGACAAGATATTCCATCTCCCTCAGGATTCCTCCGGCGAGGGTTTGTGCGAATTAATTCAGCAGCAAAAGGACCTATAGCTGAATCCAACCACTGAAGAAGAGAAAATGTACAAGTTCGATGCACTTAAAAATAAGCAACTTGAGTAGACATAGGGCTTAGCGCCTGCCACCGGTACATGTGAAGCTAATTACTGTGCGTAGGAAGGTTAAGTGCGACCACTAACCTTTTATCCCTTGTTGGACCACATCAGCAGCCTACGGTATTTGTAATTAGACTCCCACTTGCTTCTGGCAGAACGTTTACCCGAGGAGGAACTCGACGCAGACGATGAGGAGCTTGAAATTGAGGAAGCAACCCCGGAGATGAGTTACATCATGTCTTAGCCTTATTTTCCAACCTTCTATCGGTTCACCGGGCCTGACAGTTTTTATGTAAAACCCAAGTTGTTAGAGGAGCAGCTGGATCTGAAAAACTACCAGTACCAGGTTGACGCCCTCTGTTTCGCCTTCGACCGGTACAGCTAAGCCGGATCTACTCTAGTGTAGGGAAACTTGAGGTAGTTAAGAGACTCGGTGGGAAGCGGTGGTGACCAAGATATTGCCGGTGGGGGTGACCAAGAAATTGGGGGTAATGATGATCTTAAGGATGAACGGCTGAATTCGGGAGGGCCGAGCTAAAATCTTTTTTCTGCAAAGGCGAAGAGCGACATGAGTTCCCCTTATGCACCCGAACGAAGACTTTGGGAACGGTACCTTTCCCACACGTACACTTATTATTATAAGAAAGTGTTGAAATCTACTGTATCTTCTTCCAAATCCTCGAAAGAGCGGGTGAGAAGGCGGTAGTCAACCTCTCTAACCTTTCCGAACAAAAGTAACTCAAATTTTCGAAGTTTACGAACTGGGTACACTTTAGGTTAGCTATCGCTCGAAGAGGATTCGGATGTCCTGGAATCCTCCGACGAAGAATTGGATATGCACGTGCAGTTGCACAAAAAACCGGACCTAACTGCTCTACGGTATTTGCTCTAGAATACGAACAATGAAGAGACTCTGTGTCCGGTACCCTTCGACATTGGAAGACTTTTTGGATTCCTTATGGAGCTCTACTCCGCTATCCAGAACGTGGAAACCGAGATGGAGGATTTCGACGGCAACAGACGCGGAGCCGCAGGGGCTGGTGCAGGACTTAATTAGACTACAGGACTGGGAGGAGGAGGTGTTACTTAGACTTAAACTTAATTGGTCAAGCAGTCATCCAGCTCCTACTGGTCGACGACATTAGTTGTAGACCCCTTTTTTAGAAAATAAAATTTTATTTTAGAATTTTTCTATCTTAATATAAAAATTTGGTTTTGTAAGGGAAAATAGTTAAGGAAATTATCAATATGGGATTTTGACGATTTTATAAGGGAAAAAGTCGTTTTTTTACTTATTTTTCCTAAAAGCAAATTTTGTCGTCATTTTTATTTTTGATCAATTTTTCCTTCTATTTCTTAAGTAAAAATAAACTTTTCGAAAAAAGGGGGTCTACAACTGATGTCATCGATAGGTAAGGAGCAGTTGAGAAGGATAGCGAGGAAGAGGAGGAGGAGGAAAAGAATCTCCAGACTACAGACTTAACCAATAATAAAAATTCCTTCTAGAGCTAGGCATCTGGAATGAGCTCTGCAAGGTAGGAACCAGGTCCTAGAATCAGCTCTAAACATACTAAAGGAGATGCAGATGTTGATCTGAATGTAGATGGGTATCGCAATGGAGATACCGACGATGATTAGCCCGTAATCCATACCCACCGCTCCTAAGTCGGGAGTTATGGCGAAGTAATCGAGGAAGTCGTGAGGTTGTTTCTGGAATATATTGTTATGGGTTAGCTGCAGCGAACTAATAGTGTTCGCAGGTAAGATAAAAATTTTTTGAACTTGAAAGGATCTCAAACCCTGGGTTCCATATTAGAATACCATATTTCTCACTAACATCCGGGGGGAGGGTAGAGAGGTGTTTAGAAGGATAAGAGATCCTATGGAGCTATAATGAATTCGATCGAATCCTTTGGAGATGTAGAGTTTGAGTAGTCGGTGAGTAGTGCCTCCGACTTAAAAGCAAAGATTCTTTCCTTTAAGGATGTAGAGAAGTAAGACAAAACGTAAAGTATACTTGCAAGGGAGGATGTTCAACAGGTTTCTAATTTACCGAGTCTGGACAGCCGGCACAGGAACCTTAATGCATACAGCAACCACGCGCTCTTAAAGATGAGTGAAGCAGAGCAGTAGAAGATCGAGAGTATATCCACTCACCGGTCGGAAACATTGTTTATTTACAATCTCCTCTTACTCTTCGAGGCCAATCCGGTTTTGTAGGAAGAATTTTTCTTGAGGTTGACCCTGGAGGAAACACCCTCCGAAATCGTTTCATTCAACCTTAAGCACAAGCATAACGACTTCCGATACAACTTCGGAGCAAACAAGCAGTAGCTGCAATCGCCCGAACTGGTGCCGATGGTCGTCGAGAGCTCGGAGAGAAAAGAGCCCCCCGTCGGATTCTGGTTCCGGCATATGATGAGCAAATTCGGTGTTTAAGCTTCTGGGGACGTTTCCTCTAAGAAGCACAAGAAAGGTAAAACCTTGAATGAGGGATCTAACTCAACAAAGTCGACCCCAGCTGCGGTATCTTCCTCCGTCTCGGAACTCTAGTTCGCAGGTGCAAGGCTGGTATTTGAGGCCATCATCATCATTTTTACGATCATATTTTTATTTTTGGTTTTTGATCAATTTTTTTTTAGCTTCTAATTATTAAATGAAATTGAAAGAAATGAAATAAAGTGAAAAATATGATAAACATGATGATGATGGCCTGAAATACCAGCCTCGAGGTGTACATCCTTTTTAGAATTTGTAGACCACTTTTCAGGATCCCCGAAACCCGGAGAACACGATGTCTCTTCTTAAGACTGTGGGTGATTTGGACTCCGACTAGCTCTACAGCCACGTAATCGTGAGGAGTATCATAAAGTATAAATGGGACACCTACGGCTCACGGTTCGTTCTTATAGACTGGTTCTTCTACATGGTAATGCTTTTACCCGCCTTGTATTTGAGCTGGTTTCTCAAACAGCCGGGCGCTGTCCTCAGCCTGGATATTTTGAGTGATCCGAAACCACTCTCCGATAATAGTCTAGACACACTCGACCGGTACACTAGACCCCAATTCCATCTCCCATTCCCTTAGTTTGTGGTAATTTTGGTGATTTGGATCCACGGCTACTAGCGCAGTATCTGGATTGAATTCTGGCAGAACAGATACGGACGCGAATCAGAGTCGGTGACACGTATCGGGTATGTGAACCTTACCCTCCCCTACTTTGTCTTTCCGATAGGAACAGCTCACTTCTCCAATCAAAATCAAACTCGCGGTACTGGAACCTCAAAATCAAGGTCGGGGATCGGGTTGCAACTCCGTTGGTTCAACTTGAACATTCCATTTCCTTACTTTCAGGTGCAGTCGATGGAACAGTAGTGGCAGTTGCTTGACTCCTAGCAAAATTTGATCGGTGTGGCCCTTTTATTAATCTTATTATACATATCCCTCTTCACAAATACCTATGGCGAAGGCAGTTACTCTGAAGGAAAATTCTTGAAAAAGGATGAGTACGACGGTTTGGGGTTCAAGTACGGTGGGTTTGAGAATACAAGGGCGGGTTCGAGAAATTTAGGCAGAAGTTCAATTAGGTATGATAATTTGGGTAGAAGTTCAATTAGGTATGATAAATATAGTAGCTAGGGTAGCAATAGTAGTGAATAGTCATAAACTAAGAGCTAAGATTTCGTAACTTTATCGGAGTAAACCACTCGTAGCCGTAGGTCTCTTCCCATAGCAAATTACCAGATCGGGTAGACGCGAGAGAATCAGGACAATCCGATGTTTAAGGCTTCACTTCCCAGTGAATTTAATGATTTGAGGACCCAGGACCCGGAAAAGCTTAGCTGGCTCTACATCCATTTCCAGCGGTCACTCTAGGTGGCAATCATTTTCCGCTGGATTGGGGTCCTCTATTACTTACAGGGATTCTCGTCTACAGGTCCATTGATCAGGTAGATAATCATAATAATGTGGGACTGTGCGGTTCATAACGTAGCACGGTCTAAGTGAAAATATGTGTATAAATCAATGGCGCTTGGCCCTTATTGCCCACAAGACTGGGGTTTTTAATAAAAAGCAGGTTTAACGAAACACATTTTGATTTTGGTTCAACCCTTTAAGGTCTACAGTTAGTTGAAGGGCTCAACCCTTAATGGGGAGGCCCTGTGAACGGGAGAGAGTGAGAGAGAGTGGGAGAGAGCGGGGGAGAGTGGGAGAAAGTGGGAGAGAGCGGGAGAGAGTGGAAGAGAGTGAGAGAGGAAATGTGGTAATGTGGGAAAGTGGGAATGTGGGAATTTTGTGGAGGTGCGCGCACAATGGTGTGAATTTTAAAAATTTCATGGTTCAACATAATTTAATATTTTGCGTTTTTGATCCGGATCTTCAAGATTAGCTGGGTTTTCCGGATTTTCTGGATTTCCCGTCCATGATTTTCCATTTTGTTAACGATTTAAAAGAAAATTTGAAGATTTTTGAAGATTTTTTGAGTTTTCTGGAGATTTTTCGTGGAATTCATGGTTGCGGAGGTGCACGCACGGTTCGACATAATTTAATATTTTGCGTTTTTGACCCGGATCTTCAAGGTTAGCCGGATTTTCCGAATTTTCTGGATTTTCCGTCCACGATTTTCCATTTTGTTAACGATTTAAAAGGAAATTAAAAAATTTTTGAAGATTTTTTGAGTTTTCTGGATATTTTTCGTGGAATTCATGGTTGCGGAGGTGCACGCACGGTTCAACATAATTTAATATTTTGCGTTTTTGATCCGGATCTTCAAGGTTAGCCGGATTTTTCGTCCATGATTTTCCATTTTGTTAACGATTTAAAAGAAAATTTAAAGATTTTTGAAGATTTTTTGAGTTTTCTGGAGATTTTTCGTGGAATTCATGGTTGCGGAGGTGCACGCACGGTTCAACATAATCTAATACTTTTTATCTTACTGAGTAAAATTTATTTTAAAGGAAGTAGTAGTAGTTTCCAGAGCACCTCGGTCCGCCCAGCAAAAATCATAACCATGAACTTCCACCGTTCGTCAGAATCCCTTACCTAGATATAGCAGATATACACCTACTTTACCTAGATCTTACCCACCATGTTGCTCCTACTCATAGTAGAAGCTCTTAATTGGGATATGGCAAAGCTTCCAAGAGATAAGAATCCAATGAAAGACATCGACAATGAGGACGGGCGGGAAGCAAATGCTCGCCGGCACCCGGGACCAAGAGAGGATGATGATTGAACAGAGCACCACATTCTTGTAATGTCCAAATATAAGACGAATCTATAGGACGTAGCCTACTTGTAGTGATCCGCAAGACCATACATATACAACCCAGGAAGATCCACATCTAACGATGTGAAGGTAATCCTGAATGTACGTAACATCACCATTGGATGAGGTTGCCCTCATCCATTGTACGTAACATCACCATTGGAAGTACATGGGCGCGAAGCGCCCACGGATCGCGCCCACGGAAGAGGAGCAAGGGCGCGACGCGCCTGCAGGGGAAGCAAGGGCGCGAAGCGCCCATGGATAAGGAGTAAGGGCGCGAAGCGCCCACGGGAGAAGAGCAATAAGGGGAGAGAGAGGAAGTAATACCTAATGAAATCTTTATTTTTGTATTTTTACGATATTCTGACAAATATATACGTTAAATTACTTATTTTTCGTTTCCTTATAGTGATTTTTTTTCGTCATTTTCTGTTTACCAAAATCGTAGGAGGTTTTGACCGTTCGCGGGGTTGTACCGGTGAACCCCCTAGATGTGAAGGGGGGTTCTAAAAATAAAGAAATCATATCCTTTGATGATCACACTGGCTTACGGGGTACACTCTGACTTACAGGGGATACTCTGGCTTACGGCGTGCCCATTGAAGACTTCCGGCCCAACACGCTGGTTGAACGTTAGTCCCCTGGCCTTACGGGGGAAGAACGATTCTTAGGGTAACCTCCCTGACTATGGGGGAGGTTTCAAAAATAAAGATCCCTTGTCCACCGGATGACACGTTCTCATATTCATGGGAGCCTCTGAAGGTGACTTCCTGCCCAACACGCGGGTTGATCGCTGGCACCCTGGCTGACGGGGGAGAACAGCAACCACGAACTCCCCTGACGATGGGGGGAGTTTCAAAAAAAATAACATAATAGCTCCGTTAATAGCTCACTCACACCTTGTGTAGGGACGCTTGTTGACGACTTTCGGCCCACGCTGATTGACCGTCGGTTCACTGACTTACGGCGAACAACGACACACCTTAAAGGAATAAACGACCCCTCTGATCTAACTGGCTTACGGCGAGATCAAGGGCTGTTTACACGCTGATCTAACTGGTTTACGGCGAGATTAGTGGCTTTCCCTAGAGGTGACCCCCCTGACAGAGAGGGGGGTTGTAAATAGTAAAGATATCCTGTCCACCAACACGGTCGGCCCGCACATTCGTGTAGGCTCTCCTGGAGGTGACTTCCGGCCCAATACGCTGGTTGACCGCTGGTACCCTGGTTTACGGGGGAACATCACCCATTTTGTACCCTGGTTTACGGGGGAAATCACCTTACGAACTGTCCTTTCTATCTTCCTATCTCTAACCTCACCTGTTCACATCTCTCAATTCATCTCGAAAATTAAAAACTTCTAAAACATAATTAAAGCAATATTAAATAAAACTAAGCAACATCGCATTCGTATACTCAACATCAATAACATAAATCATCATCCTAGTTCCTTTTCTACTTTAGTTTAAGATACTGTAATTTACGTTAGCATACTGTAATCTACTTTAGCCCCCCCCCACTTAGACAAACCGAAATTAAAAACTAGAGCACCTGACGTTGAGAATAAGGTAAGACCCTGAGGTTGAGAACTAGAGGAGAGCGACTAACCCTATTTCAAACAAATATAATGTAAAAGAAAAATTATAGATAGTGTTTATTGATATAGTTTTCATGTCATCGAATTAGTTCCTGCATCCTAATTACAGTTCCTGAGGCTAAGATGCAGTAACTAGGTACATCTTTCATTTCATTGTTTCGTTCTCTCTCATCATTCTTCCTATCAGACTTCCGGTTCTTCCGTTTCGTGAGCAAGAGAGTGATCCCCTGGTTTACGGGTGGATAAGTAATAAATAATGGTATCTCCTGGCTTATGGGAGGAAAACCAATAGACGATAAGGTCACCTGGTTTACGGGTGAGGCAATTAAAGTAAAGTGAAGATTACCTGGTTTACGGGTGATGAAAGTAAAGTGAAGAGTGTGAACAGAAATCTAAAAAGGGTGAATGATCCTAGCACCTTGCTGGAGCAACTCCAGAACTGAGGAAGCGTCATGCTGGCTCCGCTCATTGGCCTCTGTCATATGGTGATTGTTAAATACGCGATTGCGCGGGAGGTGTCCGATGGACTTAATCGGGGGGAGGAAACCCAGGTAGTGTTGGAATTTTTCAATTTCATATCTATAAAAGCATGTGACTCTTTACGGCCTGATATTGGATCCAGGCTGTAAATGCTCCGTCATTTTCTGTTTTGATCAAATGTTCCTTCTCCTTCTATTTATTGTTTCGTTGTCCTGTATTTCATTCGGGAATTCGTGTCCATCTTTGGCCCAAAAGACCTTCAACAAACTCGCTCGGGATGGAAGTGTGGATGGGAGGTGAGGATGGAAGTGGGGATGGAAGTATGGATAGAGGCATGGATGGCGCTTTGGATGAGATGGCAACCTTGCCATATCATCCTCTTCTCTAAGGAATTCTCCCAGCACTAGTCTTCGGTCTTAGGGTGATTTTCAAGAGGACTGAGGCTGAAGGTTAGTGCAAATTTTTTGATGGAGCATGCCAATCTGCCTCGTTTTAGTTTTACGGAGAACGAGTGTCTTGCCACGACTCCTAGGTCATTCCTGTCTACTGAGTGATATCCTCACTGGCAGAGAAATACTTGCTAAGTCTATCGTTCGTTTTCCATCTAACAAGGGAGTTGGAAGTCTCAAAATTGACCGCTCTAGATACGGAGACCTTTCGAAACTGGTTGTACAGCCGAAAGGAAACAAGCCTTGTTAGAAGAGAGACGCCTATGTGCATTCAACGAATTCTGTGCTTCCTGTGCGCGGGGACTGGTGGTCAGTGCGGCTGCTAATCCTAGCCATCTCGTGGTCCTCCTTCGCCGACAACCAGCTCAAGACCGCGGGTGCCGATCGAATAGCAAGGACCTTCAGCCCATTCCTTCTATTTATTGATTAAAAATGAAAATTTTGATTTAAGATTATTTGGAGCGTGCTATATTATGAACCGCACAGGATATGCGCTCGTTCATGAAGGTGATGTTCATCGGATGGATAGGAGTATCTTGTGGGTTTTATGCGTTAATGGATCATAAGTTTGTCTGGGACTAAGAAATTGCTGCGAGTCCTGAGTTAGAAGTGCCACGAAACTAAACGACTCTAGACACCTACCGCTCATACACAAATCCGGAAATAAGTTTGCAGTTGGTATGGGACCTTTTCTAAGTTACCTATAGGTTCATGACGACAGATGACGAATCCTTGAAAGAAATTATTTTGGGCCATACCTCGACTCCCTTCAAGAATTTCCTCTTCGTTTTTATTATTGCATAATGTTTGTTTATGGTTATTATTCTCCTAAATATGCTCATCGCAATTATGGGCGGCTCCTACCAATAGATTTGCGAGCGGTAGTTTGTGGAGCTGCAACGACTAAGGTAGAGCATTATTTTGGAGCATGAGTTGCTCTTCGGTGAGGACGAATTCTCGAATCGCGATTGGTTCCCCAGATATTTGCACGTCCTCATCCCGCAAAGCTAAGCCTCAGAGCCCTGTCATGCTTCGGAAGACTCGAGACAAGTTGGCTTTGTGGTGAACGAGATGGCTGAAAAAGTCTAGCTCCTGGCAGAGAAAATGGAAAAACTTGAAGAATCTCAATCTGGTGATTAATCTAAAAATGAAGGCCATACGCATACGGGAAATGGATTTTCCCCTACTTTGAAACACTACGACTCCTAAACGAATGAGTAAATACATCGTAAGATAAGTTGTCTCGAAGCTAAACTTGATTTTTTAATAGATAAGTTGGAACGTACCGACTCTAACTCTAAATCTAAGAAAAACAATTGAGTCCTTTAAGTTAAAAGATATATCTAAGTATATTTTCAAGATGAATCCTTCATCCTTATCCTTATTTAGTTTTTGACTTGCAACCTATTTCGTCTTTCCCTCTTCGTAATCAATACTAAGACCCCACTCCTTCTTCGTTTGTTTTTCTATAACTTTTCTTCAACATTCACCCGAGTGAAGTGTGCATTAGATTAGGTGGGCGGTATCTGTCTTCACAGGCCCTAACCTTGGAAGGGTCCCCGAGGAGCGTCACGAGTTTTAGCGCTTCAATGGGAAAGAGCAACTCAAGAGCAACGTTAACCAATGAGATATAAACTGGTATGAATAAAAAAAAAAAATACGAAACACGTAATTGTATTGGTACTTCGCGGAACCCTACTTATGTGCAGTTATTTTCAAGCGGTAGGTGCGCCTATTTTCAAGCGAAAGCGAAAGCTCTTTCTTTAAGTTGTTCTTCTGATACGGTTATTTTCAGCCTTCGTTAATGTTTCCTAAAATGCAGGCATTAGCACGTTTTTTGGCTCATCTTCGGTCAATCACCATAAATTAGGAAAAAGAAAGGTTATCACCTTTGTTTTTTGATCATTTTTGGTCCAAAAAACAAAAAGCAGGTTTTGCCCTGTTTTTTGGCACATTTCCGGTCAACAAATGAGAAAAATGAAAGGTTACGGCCCTTTTTTTGATCATTTTTATTTTTGGTTTAAATAACAAAAAGCAGTTTTTTGCACGTTTTTTGACTCATTGTCTTTTAGACCCTCCAACTACCGCTTTGAGGAAGGTGGTTGTGGTATTGATTGATTGACTCATTGTCGGTCAAAAGATGGAAAACATGAATCGGCATTCTTTTTTGTTTGATTTCAAAAACGCGTGACCTGGTGGTTAGTCCGCTTGCTTGCAAAGCGACGACGCCGCATAGGTCTGGGTTCGAATCCGAGAAGGGGTTGGGGGGATTGGACCTGGTCAGATCCGGCGCCAAAAGTCGCTTAGAAACTATATACAGCCTGCGCCCTACAGGTGTCGGTAGAAAACTTCTGCTAAGTAGTAAAACATCACTAAGTCCTTCCGAGGCCCCCTGCAAAGGTTGTTCTCTACAATTGTGTTGTATCACTACTGCAGTCTCAGCGAAACCGCGGTCAGGCCAGGGATTGGTGCTAGGGGAACCTAGCAATTAATAGCACAGATTAGTCTGACTAAACCGGAACGGGTGCGCCGCTAGTATCAATCCGTATTTCCTCCTATTGTCTATTTATTTCAAAAAAGGTGTATGTACGAGCTTTACCTGTATCAAAAAAGCAGGTTTTGGTATACTCTAAACAGTGCTATTGGTCTTGGAATTGTTTTGTAGTTATTTTTGTTCAGTTTAAGAGTCTATTCGTATTTGTGCCCCTGAATTCCGTACTCTCACATACAAATCAAGTTGTTTACAATACAATTTAATCAAGCATCTACAATGTGATACAACAAATAGCAATGGACATGCGTCTTCTTCTCATTCTTCTTCTTGGGTGACTCGGTTCAGTCCGACTGGGCGTATCTAGTAATTAAGATCGAAAACAACCGATGTACAGGGATGAATGGGAATAATTAAACAAGTCCACGAACATGAAACATACAAGATATTGGCACATGTGCGGCTATATCTATCCTATGTAGATGTTTGCCCTCCTTTTCAGTGGTTTAAATGATAGAGTTTTTCCAGAAGTTGAAGTTTTAGCAGTACTGTATGTGAAAGTTATTCACTGCGTCCAGGCTCGATTCATTAATGAGCCAACACATCTATCACCCTTACTTTAGAAAAGTCACTACACCTACAGACAATACTGAAATATACACTAAACCTTAAATACGATTCTTTAGTGACTGCACTACTGAGACATTCAAATCTAGGAAGACATAACGATGCGGTAGAAGAGTTTAAACAATTTCTCAAACAGATTACGCTAAGATCTCTTTCTCTACGTTGTTATTTATTGTTAACCAAGTGGGTTTCACTCAGTTTTACTGATGTTGCCTAAGATACAGTTAAGTTCAAGTTTGGTATTCGTTTAGGCAAAATACGGTTCACGTAAACAGTCTAGATTTGTCAAGACAAGTTAAGATAATATGCATATTTATTGAAAGTATAGACACGTTCCATTTACAGACCATTAACGCACAGTTCAATACCGACGACAGCTTACATCAATCAGAAATCTATCTTAATCTATCATGAATGAAGCAGTAAATGTCAATCTGAGAGACGGACTCTCTAACAAATTTACTTCTATCGTGTACATATACTATTCAATTATACAATCCACTTACAGGTTACTGATTTTCTTAAATACAATTCACTTATTCCATTCACTTGGCTGCTATCTCAACTTGTCATATACTAAACTTTTTATCTTCTTCTTCTTCATCTTGAATGACTCGGTTCAGTCCAATAGACTCAATCTAGATCTAGTGATTAAGATCAACACAACCGATCTACAGAAATCATTGAAAAAATAAAAAGAATCGTCCACAAACGCTGAAGTATACAAGAAATAATGCACATGTGCGGCTAAATCTATCTTATGGATCAGTGTTTCCAAATGATAGCGTTGCTTATAAAGAAGTCGAAACTGTTTATATAATTCTCTTCTTTATACTCAACTTTGTGTGCAATGCAACTTCCAGAACGACTTTTATACAATTTAGTAGCGTCTACAATCCTTTGTTCTAATAAATACAAGAGTTACGTTTCCGTTTCCCGTAATTTGTTTCGAAATTCAAACAAGTTGACTCATTCATGTTCACTTTCTTGGTATTGGAGTTGGAATTCATAAATTTAGATTTTATTTTTGTTTCTAGATTCAGTTTTAGGCTTATTATGATTATGATTAATGCTAACAGTTCTATACAAAAATTCAATATATTTAATGTCAATCATCACCCGATTGTTAGTCGGTCGAATTAAGAAAAATTCAAAGGCTGATTTTAGTTGAGTGTAGTTGAGATTCATTCCAAATCCGAAATCGTGTTTATGGTTGAGTAAATTAAAAGAGCGTTCAAATATATTTTCAAAAAGATTAAATAGAGTTAGGTCGGTTGTTGTAACAGAGATAAGCTCTTTCCTGTTTACATAATCTTTTCTAATCTTAATTATCTTTTCAGATTTCGCTATCTTGAGAACTATGAGTAAAGGGATCCATCTTCTCATTGATAAGTAAAAAATAACAATGAATTACATTAGGGTACATTGAAACAACAACCAAATTTGTTTTCCTTCAAACACAATTCATAAGGCGTTGCAAGTAGTAGGGATTCCTTTAAACAAAAAAAAAACAAAAAAAAAATGTATTCAAACTTGATACCGGTTAAATCCTGAACCATTTTTTTTTTTTTTTAGTTGTAGTTGAAGTTGGTGTTGATGTTGAACTTAGACTTAGACCAAGCTATATTATAAACCGCACAGTCCCAACCAAACTACAGCTTCAATTATATTAATTCCCAAACAAATACAAACTGTAATTTATTACCATACAAATAAGAGATTTATACTAGTACTAGAAATATAATTTATACTAGTGCTAGTCCCAAACAGTCTCTCCCATAGACATAGATTAGATTTAGCGGTAATTTTATTCTTTTCCTTAGAGATGGGAATGAAAATAATTTTACATGTAGTATTGGTTTTCAATAGGTTTACATGAACTAAAAACGGAAATAGAATTAATACTTCTGGATTGTTTTCTAAATAGAGGCAAATGTTTGCAACTTTTTACCATACCATTACTTAACATTCACTTTAGACTTTAGCTTCGACGACAGGACTTTACTTGTGACTTCTATAAAGTACGTTTACTTTGGATAATTATTAAGAATTACGTTTCCCATTTATTTTTACAGAATTCAAGTTTGCATTTTAAATTGGATTTGAGTTTAAAAGATAATTAGAAATAGAATTATAATTAGAAATAGACTTGGAATTAGGATTAGAATTAGCATCCACTTCGCGTTCGCATTCGCAACTTATATTATTTTTTGTGCGTTAGTTGACGACCAGTCCTTGTAGTTTTGGTCATATTTCTGTTTGTTTTATAAATTAGCATTATTTAGATATTTTAATAGTTTTATTTTATTTTATTATATTTACCTGAGCTTGAGTTTTAGTAGTAGTAGGCTGCGCCTGAGCCTTATTCTTATCCTTATCCTTAGCGTTAGGAGTATTCTTATTCCTAATCCCTTACACCTACATTTATACTTATTTCTCCAGATTAGGTTTCTATTACCAATCAGAAAATATATGTGAGTGTGGTTAAGAAAGTAAGGGTGGTAAGATAGGGATAGTGGAGGAAGTGGTTTTATTTTTATTGAATTATTATAATTCATATATTAAATACTGGTGGTAAACATAGTCTTTTCTAGAACTATAGCCCAGTTAAATTGGTAGTAAAAATATCGGTTGTTTTCAGTCTTAAGTAATAAACTGAATTCTTTTTGTTGGATTTGACCGAGTCATTGAAGTAGAACGAAGAAAAGAAGAAGAATAAAAAGTTTTAGTATATCTGTTTTGAGCAATTATTAGATTTCATTTAAATTTGAGCTCATATAATTTACGTTCAGTACACATTTGGAAATTTAGAAAATAGTTATATTTCCCTTTTTCTTGGATAGAAATGTATATTTACAAAAATGAAATATAAAAAAGAAAATATGAATGAAAATGTCGGAGACCCGAAATGCGACTTAAATGTAGATTAGATTTCGGGAAGGATAGAGAGACGGGGACGAAGACGGAGGGATAATGATGTGGATGCTTCTGGCTCGCCAGTACCCGGTACTAACTCTTTGGGCCCAAGAATTTCGGTCGAAGAAAGATCAAGCTCCACAAGTTCAACAGAATTGAATTCGTAATCAATGTCTCTCTCACTCCGTAGCACGTCCACCTAGACTTCGTATTCAGATTCCTCATCATCTTGCGCATCCCTGAAAATTCCGCATCGCCCGGCCAAAGTGATCAAACCTACTACCTTGAATAACCCATCGGAACCGAGACGAAGTTTCTCCGAATGTATTAACCATTCTCGCTCCTTACACAACCAATCTTCAAACTTAAGAAAACCAAAGGAAAAGAAAGCGGAAGACGGAAACCGAATTTAAAAATCTAAATCCACCTAACCGTTACTGGGGATGAAATCTTTTAAAAATAAAAACTAGGACATAGAGAAAAGAAGTAAGGTAAAAGCTTCTAACCATTATTTTTCGCAGTTTTAGTCGAATGCAAATTGGAAGAATGGCAATAGCAATAACGATAATGATGAAGCTGAAGATTATCTAAAAGGGAATTAAAACAAAGCTGAAATACCAGCTTCGTAAAAGTAAAAGATTAGAAAATCGTACTAGGTTCTGCGGTTGGAAAATCGTAGACGAAAATACTGTGTGTACTGGTCGACGACATTAGTTGTAGACCCCCTTTTTTCAAAAATTAAATTTTTAATCAATAACTAGAAGAAAAGAAAATTGATCAAAACTGAAAATGAAAACAAATTTTTTTAAAAGCAAAAATAAGTCTAAAACTAAAACAGATTTTTGGATGATCACAAAAAAAAAGGTATTATACCTACACTAAGAAGGCACTGTTTATATAGCAGTTATACTAGTGGAGAACAATATGGGTCCCAACAATATATACATGCAAGTGGTCTGGTAGAGAGCAGTGAACCATAAATGAGCGAGCAAAACTGTACAGAATGATGGACATGAGCTTAGTAGAAAGCCAGCTCTGGGGATGCCAGTCGGAGGTTTGCCCGACACATACATGATATACGATACGGTGGATATAACCGGGTACCATGCCTTGTGTGTGAATCAGGTGTATTCATGTCAGTGGCCCGTTATAGATGACGTGTCATCGTGTGTATACTCCCTAGATATCAATACTTCTTTCCCCCTCTTGTATGATCAGGGGAAGATACTAGTATGTGGGGAGTTACATCTGGTAGCACATACTTGGTCTCAACAAGCTTGGGTGTGATACATGTGCTAATATGTATGATATTCGGTTTGGACCTAGGTACCGGGAGCGGCTGCTCCCTGCCCGTCTTTGATATTGAGCGCTTTATGGGAATTGATTTCAATTTACCTTAATGTTAAAAGGCATTTCTTGATGAGTGCAAAGGTTGCGTTGCCCCAGGGAGTTTCAACAACTGCTGGTTCGATATAGTTGGAACATGTGGTACTATAAATCGTGAGCATTCCACTTACGGTATAGGGGTAACGACATTTCGTTGAGCGAGAGGAGGGCTTCACGGAGGGACTGGCTCATCATGTGCACTCACTCACTCACTCCCTTGAAAAACACCAAAATCTCAAAAGTCCCAGTCGTATTAGATTGATGGGGCACCGGCCGGCCGGTCTAGCGTGGGACCCTCTTCGGAGGCGGCAGTGAAATTAGATTTCCTCCCTACGGGGATGTTTCACAAGGTAATTAAAAAATAGAAATATTCACAGATGAGGAGGGGGTATTTAAAAATAGAAATATTCCATCCATTAGTGGTACGTCCTGGCTACGGGGCCCCATTGATGACTTCCGGCTAAAAGCGCTGGTTGAACGCTAACCCCTTGCTACGGGGTAAAGCGAGCAATCCAAAGGGCAACCTCCCGGACGATGGGGGAGGTTTCAAAAATAAATATCTCTCGTCCACTGAAGGACCATCTCTCGTACTCACGATTGCCTCCAACGGTGACTTCCTGCTAAAGGCGCGGGTTGACTGCTGAAACCCTGGCTACGGGGCGACGGCAACCGGTACACTGGCTACGGGGTACCACAGGTAAACTCCCTGTGCGCTCAGGGGAGTTTCAAATAAAATAATATGCCGCCCACTAATAAGTAAACTCTCACCCTGTGAAGGAATACTTGTAAGTGGCTCTCAGCTCTTATGCTGACTGACCGCCGGACCCCTGGATGCAGGGAACAACGGCACACCTTTAAGTATATGGCCATGTCAATGTTTTATTCTCGTAACCCTGGCCACGGGGGAGAATGATACAACGCATGCCAAGACACGGTTCTATCCTGGCTACGGGATAAACGGTGCATACTTAACAGGTGACCCCCCTGGCAGAGAGGGCGGTTATAAATATAAAGATATCCTGCCCACGACTGAGGCCGCCTCGCTCTCGCGAAAACTCCTCAGACCGTGACTCCCGGCTCAATGCGCTGGTTGACTGCTGGCGCCCTGGCTACGGGGGAGAACAGCACCCTTTAAGTCTTCCGATGAACACTGGCACCCTGGCTACGGGGGCATCACCTTCCTTCCTTCCAAAATTCCTTCTCTACCCTCGCCATGTCCAAAATTCCTTCCAAAATTCCTTCTCTACCCTCTATCCTCATGTTCTCAACTTAAAACTATACCTATAGCAATCTTACATTTCTTAAAGCAATCTTACATTACCTTAGAATTATTCTAGAAGTTACCTACTACTTATTATTAGTGTATTAGAAATCATACTACTTTAGTTTAGACCTAACCCCATATAGTGCTACTTAATTTTAGACCTAACCCCATATAGTGACACATATATAAAACGGGATGCACAGAAAACGAAAAAAAAAACAAAGGAATATAAGGAGGAAAAGGAACAAACGGGATATAAAGAGGAAAACGGGATATAAAGAGAAAAAAGAACAAACCAAAAGAACGTTGAGGTACAACAAAACGATCGCAGAAGACGAAGGTACACGGGGTGGAATTAATGAAGGACAAGACCGGAAGAGTTTTAAAGATAGTATTAAGGAGCTCGCCGACAAATCGACTAAGTAAAATAACAGACGGTTCCTAATGCGCGAATAGATTTAAGGATGACTCTGACGGAAGACTAAGATGAATTGCTACCTCGCGATAGAAGTACAAACCTGTGAAAAAATAAAGAAAAAACATGTTTCTGATAATCAAGACCGAGCGAATCTGGACATACAGTGTAATCTCTATAAGAAAAAGTTTCGACGAGAAAAAAAGAATACTGAAATGGACGCCCTCAAAAGCACCGGAAATCAAATTAAAGGACCTCCCAAGGTAGAGAAATAGCGCCCAATCTATAATATACTTTAAATATAGACACCTTACCTTAGTCAAAACTATAGCGTAATCATAGCTAAGTAAAACATAAAATAAAAAAATAAAACAACATAACGTTATATGAGTCTAAATTAGATAAGTTCACCTTACGTCTCTCGAATTTCTAGTTTTATTTCTTTACCTCATCGCCCTAGCCACCCCGAGCGGCGCTTTCAACCAACATAACATATCTTATCAAAAACTGACATGATCGATTTCACTATGGCTCAGGAAAAAATGACAACCGTTGACTTGAAAGTGCTCTTTCGGGTGGCTAGGGCAACCTACTATCGTCAACACTCTTTATACACTTCAGTCTTTCGTCGTCCACCATTCTTCTTCTCTTTTCCGGTTCTCTCCTCTTTTCCCCTGGCTACGGGGTTAGACTCTATTGGATCAATAGAGGATGAACAGATAGATGAAAATATGAACTTCCCTGGCTACGGGGATATTCTTTATCGGATCGGTAAGGGATAGCACACAAGTTCAATCAATAAATGTACAAGATAAGTTATAATAAAATATGAACTTCCCTGGCTACGGGGATATCCTCTATCGGAACGGTAGGGGATAGATAACAAGTTCAATCAACAATGGAATTGAGAATACAGGTGAGGGCCCAATCACCTGGCTGGACCTAGTCCGGAACTGAGGAAGCGTCATGCAGGCTTCGCCCATTGGCCTCTGTCTTTATGTGATTGTTAAAAGCGCAATTGCGGGGGAGGTGTTCGTAGAACTTAATCGGGGGGTGGAATCTCAGGTAGAATCGGGGTCGAAGACTTCGAAACTATAATAGCATGTGAAATTTTACGGTCTGATAGTGGGTCCAGACTGTAAATTCGGCACCAAAATCTCAAAAAGACAAATTCATTAACTATTTCCCCTTATATTAAAAACAAAATTTTCTCAAAAAGAAATAAATACAAAAAAATATAATTTTACTTGACAAAGCACACAAATACAAATACAAACTTTTGACGCCAGAACATCCAGATCCCGTCGACCATAGCGGTTTTTATAGCCAAAGCCAAAGCCAAAGCCAACGGAATCGTACCCCGAGAACCCGAGAACCCGAGAGCCAAAAAAGCCTCGGGACGTATGTGCCTTTTCCCTCATCGGTAGCCTTTATACACAAGTAACAGGTAACAGGTAACACAGTCTAGGGTCTTCACCGAGGGCCACACAGTCTACTTCTCAGTGGGTAGAGGTTTACACCGAAACGAAACGGTAATGCTTGGTCTTCCGTATAGTGCTGTTATGGTTCTGGTCGATTCCAGAGTTCCCCAAAGTAGTGGTGCAAGAATGGTCAAACAGGTAACAGGTAACAGGTAACAGGGTCTACAACTACTGTCATATACAGGTATGAGTATGAGAGCGAAAGGGAAGAAAGCGAAGGGAAGAAAGCGAAAGGGATGAGAGCGAAACGGATGAAAGCGTAGAGGGTAAATAATCACAATATAAAAAGCAAACCTAAACGTGCATTCAGTATGGGTATTATCTTCATTCTTACTCTCTTTATTATGCTTGGTTTGCTCATTCTCTTGAGCCGTCTAGATTCCGAAGAAATTTCACAAATTGATAGGGAAAGTAAGTAGGACGTCAACCGAGAAAATAAAAATAATACAGTTGTGACATAGAAGTAACGGCACGACCTAGGAAATAATATTGAGAGTGGTCGTAATGAGTAGAAAAATGATAGTGTGAATTATAAGAACAATTTGAAAATCAGGGGTGGTGGGGATAACATTTTAGTTACTACTTCTGAGACGAATGCGAATACTAAGACGGGCACTTCCAATGATAAGGATAGAGTAGTAGACGATGCCAGTACGAGGCTGCCTCGCAGTAGTGTTGGTTTTCAAACTTAAACACCACCTTTAAATTTGAGTGTAACGCCTTTGGGCGATATACAGCATAAGAATTTTCATTATTGGAAAGAAGGTTTCGAAAATCTGGATAAAGGAAACTTTTTGGAGGAATTTAGAGGAAACTTCGATAATTTGGTTAGAAGCAAATTTTCGAAAAAACCTAAGGGATCCCTTGATGTAAATAGATTGAAACTATAAAAAGATAAATAGAAATCTACTACTGACAAAGATAGAAAAACTAGTATTGGTGATCATGAAATTGATATTATTGATACGAAAGATAAAAATCTACAATATGAAGCAGTAAATTAAGAACCACCTGCTAGTATTGAAGCAAAATCATCTGCAAAAACTAGTATTCGGAATCCTCTCTCTGACTAGCATAGGAATTTATCCTAAGTGACGACTTAAAAAGTTCCAAAATGTAGTGACTTTTTCAATTAAGAAGCTGCTGATCTCGCCACAAGGAAGATAATGAGAGTTTATGACGGAGAGTTGAAATATGAGGAGATTTAGGTTGCAGGATTGAACCGGCTGATCAATAAGATGAAACTAGATGTGAACGACCCGGAAAAGATGCACGATGTATATTTACCGCTCTTATTTTCGTTTCTCAGTCTTAAGGTCCCAGTTGGAGCATCAACGGCCTTGCGTTAAAGAAGCTTATAGGGAATAGAAATCAGTAAAAGTACAAATCCAAACCACCCGTAAACCGCAAGAGAACTATTTGGTAATAGAAGTCTAACGGGAGTAACCTTTTCAGATTTAATACCCAGAATTGCGGGGAATCCCGACGTAAGTTCCTAATTTTAGGAGGCTCTTGTAGGAATTAGGTCCTAAATCCTTGATTTCAAGAACGCCAAAGGCTAAAACGAGACCTAAAGAAGTAAACACTGCTAGGATTTAGAGACACCTTCGGCTGGAGAAATTTCGAGGTTGGGCAAAGGTGGTATAATGATGTACTGTGAGACGGATCAATGTACACATGTTTACGGGACGTATAATAACGTGGAAAGATGTTCTGAAAAGATAGATGATCAGACTGCGCCTTTCTAGGTAACGAGGTAAGCCTGTCTTTGCAGGCTTGATAAGGCAAAACGAGCGTCGGTGAGCAATCAATTAGATACGGTGAACTTAGTAATTGAGACCCGAGTTACGAAGGTGATTACCGAGGATTAAAATGGCTCAACACTCAAAACTATTTTGGATAAAAAGAACGCTTCCTACGTGGCAACCTAATAAGTATCCTAGAACTTCGCTAAATCAGAATGTTCTAGCAGGAGGCTAGAGAGCGAGTTAAAACAAGAATAAGAATAAATTAATGTGAAACATACAAAAGAGAATTTCATCTCAGACGCCGCAACAAAACGTGGTAGAAAAAACAAAGAAAAAGGGGGAAACGAAAATGGTAATAAGGATAAGGAATTTATTAGAAAATAAGAAAAGCGAAATAGTGATATTGATACATTTCATCGAATCAACGCTGAAGGTAAAAACAGTTATTCGGAGACTGATGTTACCTTCGGAGGGAATGGAAAACAATCGCGATCGGATAAAAATAAATTAGGGGATAACGATAATATAAGGTAGTAGCATAAAAATAAAAGCCGTAGAAAGCTAACTTAATAATAACCATAAGGTTGGAGGGCACAATAAGATGGAGCAAAACTCTGTCTTTAGATAAGTTACAATAATAATTCATCAGGTGGGTCTTATGAATGCCGGTTACACAGTAAATCTTGTTTTGGAGCTGCTTAGATTGAGACTAAATAAGGTTGGATGACTGGGTCATTGCGACTTCCTGACAATAGAAATCCTAATAACAAACATTTGAATAACAAAGTGGGATTGGTGTTCAATGAATTAGGAGAAGTTAGTAGTTCTAATAATTAGTACGAAACGAGGGACGACGGTACTTTGACAGTCAGCCATCAGGGATAATATGATGGTAAGACTTATAATGTTAAGGTCCCGGATATGTTAAATTAACGTTATTTCCAATACATTAACCAGCAAGGCTAAGCAGATTCGTACGGTATATATCCGAATGACCAGCCTGCTCTCAACATGCGAGGCATCTATGTCAGACAGTATGAGGATTTTAGCTCCAACTTTTCGAATTCAACATAAATACAATGGAAAGGCGTAAAGTTTAAAAAAATTGACGAGACTAGGTCCACAAGTCATTTTTCCCTTCCTTCTTCTACCCTGCGCCAATACAACACTGCATACAGTACCTATTATAAAGAGATAACAGACGATAGCACTTATACAACTGAATGGAAAAATATGTTTTAGGATGAGTATCGATTTAAAAATTTTGACGCTTGTCAAGGTGCCGCTTGCGTGAAGCAAAGGTCGAGGTAAACGTAGTGCGAGTAAATAAAAGATGGAGATGAGCTACAATATGACCGAGTGGTTGGATACTTCATTATCTAGGTCGAGGGCGGTTATTGTTCCGAGGACTAATCTAATAATTACTATCGTGCTAGTACTTCTGTTACTTACGAAGAATGTTAATAAACATGTGCCTCTTATAATACTAAAAGATGGAACTAGCCTTCCAAATAATTTAACGGAACACAGTGTAGGGGTAACTCACACCCAGTCTACCCCAACACTCTAGGTACTTGCGCTAATGCAAACGTCTGCTAAAATGTTGATTGTGACAAAATATATTATGCCAGTTCTGACTCAAGTCGTTAGGGAACATATTTAGGTTGTTTGCAAGATGATTACGGAATTGGTATTTAGAATAACTTTGGAAATTATTATAGAATAGATAGTAACTAAAATTTGTTTGGTTTGGGATCTATTATCGGATATGGTTGTGGAGGTTTTTCGTTTCTTAGGTATACGGGTTCTGGGAGTGGAAGAAATCATTTTGCGTAGCATGAAGCACCGCCAAAAGGACATTGCTATTTATATTATCACTGTAAAACTAACCTAAACTCTTATGGAGGTTTACTTAGTTGGAGGTACAACGGAGGAAGATCTAATGGAAGCTTCAATTATGTGAATGGTTTTCAAATTCCCAACAGTATCGAATTGAGATATCTTAAAGAAAAACGCTGTAAGCTCCAAGATCCCTACCTCTAAATCCGAATACCGTCTAATTTAAACATATTACAGAATAGTGATCAAAGAGGACCCTTTTATTCAACCGACAGTCCAGACATTTCTACTTGTTTTTCTAGTTGCTGGAGCTGGAATACACAGGTAGATCCCTGTCCCACTGAGTACACCTCATGTTACGATAGGAACGGTTATCAATTCGGTTGCCTCCCGAACAGCACGCCCGGAAATCAAGTTCCTGAAGAATGTCCAGATTAGCGTACAATAATAAAATAAAGCTTGGATGGTACCCATTGTTTTGAGGAGTGGGACGGAGCTAAATAGTCAACTTCTAAACATAGTACAAAACAGCTAATATGTCGCCTTGGAAGTAAGTTCAAGGGTAGAACCCAATATTACTGCGTTACGAAAGGGAATAGTTGTAGTCCGATAAAGAAGTCTGATTGTGTGGCCTTCTCGGCGAAGGAAGGTACTGGGAAAGCAGATTATAAGTGCGAACTTTATTCACATTGTCAGCCAAAACAGTGGTAGACAGCAGGTACATCAACCACTACAGGATCCGTTACTGGTTACAACTAGTATTGGATAAAACCCAGAGGCACAGTATGGACTAACTATAGGAATGCTACTTGTAACCAGTCGAATAACCATCCCCCGTAGTTGGATATTTAATACTATACTACAAATAATAATTTTGAGCACTAATCAGCAAAGATACCCCTCCAGGAATGTCTAGACCTTTGCGTAAGGTTTCGACAGTATTGCAGACGGGGGTAGGTGACTCCAAGACCGCATCATAGTAGATTTACGGATACAATGGACCCTTCTCCTCAAAATAAAATCTCTAACTTGGCATCGGATGGTCTTTTTTTGAGGCTCCAGGGTTATAACAACAATAGATTGTGCCTTCTTCCTAACAATAATAACTATCCGGGCGATGCTGAAAGAATGTGTGGCAGTAATTCGGATGACCCCTGTTTTTGGGGTGGGGGTTTAACGAATAAACCACAACCTTGTAAAGCAGTTACTTGGACCCCTCCCTTAGCAGGCGAAAATTGGAGACCCAATCATTATTAAGCAGAAGATGGAGAGGGTGGGTAGTGTAAATTGTGGTATGACTGCAGTAACTTAAAACAGAAATACGGCTAACATACGTTCACCTTAATTGACGATCCGATTGAAATTGAAAAGAACGATAGTTTTAAGAATAGGAAATGTGACGCCCACGAGCTAGATATTGAGGAGATTGATATAACAAACTCTTAGTACAATAGTAATGAAGGTTTTTTAAACACGCAGATTAAGAATTCTTGGGACTAGCGCTAGAGATGTGGAGATGCCTGTTACGAACACAATATAAATAAAAACAAGGGATTGTACTATCACGACACTTCTTAGACTTCAGGTCATCATCAAAGACATATAATAGAATAAGGAGCTACTGCTTGGACTCCAGGCTTGAATAAAAATAACTATTATATGGAGCCCTAAAACCCTGTTTAAAGATATGTGGGTTACTTGCATTATGATAAGGGACTTAACCACCAGGAAGATTTTCTGAGAGTGACTACAGACCAAAGCTTAACCTTAACAGAACAAACTTCCGTGTGGAATTCTGATTAGAATATTTCTGATAGTGAAGAATTACCTATAGATTCTTCCTTGAGAAGTTATTACTTCGGTTATTATACGTTTGAGGGACTACTACTTAGTAAAAACCAACCTATACTTCAACATGGAACTGGATTTCCGCAGAAGTAGTGGCCCGGCGATTACAATGTTACGGCTGAGATGTATAAGGGTTTACATTGGAACCTTTACTATAAAAGTTTTCATTTAAGGCAATGGCAGGGCGATGAATTGAATAAGATAATTAAAAAAGACGGTATACTTTGTGGGTATGATAGCGCAGGTGTAAAATATACTGGATCTAGTTGCTCAGGTAAGTGTAGGTTAAACGGTCAAATTAATTCAGAGAGCTAGTGTCCATTTACACACAGGAATACTCTATTGTAAATGGAACCTCGGGATCTAGTTGGGAGAAGCGAGTATACACAGTATCACCGATGTGACTAACCTAATCGGTCTTGTAAGGATGAGCAAGGGTATCATTATGGTTGTGTCACAAGTTCAGAAAATTGTAACGATTACAGTCCCTTTTGTGGTACATAACTCTAAGCTAAAAATATGCAGAGTTGCAAGGATTTTGAGGGATACCATTAGTTCTGCGTTCATGAGAACGAGATATGTCCACCCTAGCATACTATAATGAGGGCAGTACATCGGGGCGGAAGCTATACATCTAATCCAAGATGTGTGGATGTAAAGTCCTAGAGCTAAATGGTTGATGATAATAATAACCACCTGATTTGTAGTGCTGCAGATCTTACGGATAGCAGCTCAAATCCAGGTGTAAAATACTGTGTTATTGGAAAGGTTGGGGGAACCGATGTTACACCTCCAAATTGTTGTTTGCATAAACGGAGTTGTAACGGCGGAAGATGCAACACAAATAAGAAAATTGACACACCTGCCAATCAAGATCTAGAATGCTGCTCCAACGAGAAATGGTGCGCCTAGGATTACCCATCTACAGCGTTGATAAGAAGCACAAAATCAGGAAGGTTATGGAGAGAGATTGGATGTGTTTAAGCAGCCACTGATTGTCCAATCCCTGATCTTACAATACGAGTTGATAATAGCAAAAATTGTTCAGACCATAAGTATTCTGCTAGTCGTTGTTATGTTCCGGGTAATTTCCAGAAGAGTTGGACTCCCGTTGCGCAGTTGGGTGATTCTTGCAGTCGAACATCTGGAATTGCTTTGCAAACATGTAAGGAAGATCTGATATGCTTCGGGACAGTATCCCCAACTTGTCAATCTGTTACAAAATCAAAATAGGCACATGAAGGTGAAAGTTGTACAGACAATGGTAACCAACAAAACCAAACCTGTCTAAGTCCAGCGATATGTTCTGTGTAAGGCATAGACTGGCCTAAAACAGAGGACCGGGTACGATATTAAGAGTCCGTTGACGTTAATGGGAGCAATTTATAACCAAAGAGGTGTAGTATAATCACCCTAAAGAATGGTAGCAGCGAGACTCTTCATTATTGCCCTAAATACGGGTATTGTTGTTCGGGCGAAAAAAGATGCATAAAAAACGATATTAGTCCTGCAAAGGTCCATTGTGCATAGGGTGCTTCGGATTGTCCATCTGGTTTTCATGAAATATTTTAGTAGAGAAAAGATAACTCGATATGGAAATGCTTCGATGATAAAAATAGGAAGTCTAATACTTAACTCACGTAGGGCCTCAGATACGAGTTAAAGTCGGTCTAATCGAAAACTCCACTTGTTTGTGAATTTTCGGAAACGATTCGGGGCCTACTTGTTAAATTTAATTATTGTCCATAATAGGGGAATTGTTGTAACCGGTTCGGACTATCGGGATCCGATGTATCCTGTAAAGATTAAAATGGAGCGCATATAGGGTGTATACCTAATTAGATGGGATCATGTCCTCCACATAATACCCTGTTAAAAGCTATGTTTGATTTCAATTAACACACTTACTCTTGTGTAGTGGGTGGGTTTACAGCACACACGATCTCATAAGGTAGTCCTCATCCTCGGATATGTAACTGGAGTTACCCTCCCCCAAATTACATTTTTAGAGGAAACGGTAGTCTCAGCTCTAACCCTATTTTTGGCGCTCTCACGTATTGTGTGAAACAGGGTAATTGCTGTCTTCGAGATACAGGCTGCAGTAATAAATCGATGAACTAGCGGAATCTCGACCCATGGTATCCTGGCATTGATAAATGCAGAAGTTACAACTATGACTCTTCAGCCGCCAAGTGTAGGCTAATAAATGAAAGTTGCGAGAATGCTGCTCTTCATAGAGGACACAGCAACTGGAGACTTGGTACTATGAAAATAGAGGGACGCCAGACATCTACTACTTACACAGGGACGATTCTGAATTCCAAAAACTTCGACAAATTTTTAAATTCTCGCTATCCAGAATTCTTGCTAACTGACTTCTAAAAATCTGGATCATCCATCACTGGTACTTCCTATTAAATGATAAGCGATGCAAGGCATTGCTACTAGGCCGATGCTGTAGAATTTGAAACCGAAGATCGGTCTGGACACTGGAATGGCCCGAATTGGTCTTATGAATGGAACAGTGCGGACAATAATACTATTTCATCTTGCTAAAGCTTGTGTCAAAGCAAAACATTTGACGCCTCTGAAAAAAAGGGGTCTATGCATAATTAAACTCGATGTGAAGGATTCACTGTAGGCGGAGCAGACAACTACGAGGGATACAGCTCATAAGTAAATTATCTGAAAGCTTTTCCTACATCTTTGAAAAATACGGCTGACCATAACTTACCTTTCGACACAGCATCGCGTCTAACCACACCTGCCTAAATGATAAATTAAAAATCGAATAGACACACTAATAAAGGCGTGTGCAGTCTTCATAGGTATTGTATGGACAATAAGAAAAATGATGGAACGCACTAATCTACCATTGGAGCATCACTAGAGCATGATCTCTACCATAGCTATTTGTTAGTTCGATACGGAATTGAAAGTCTAGGTGAAACAGAGTGCATTTCTGAAACTTAGGCATACGAGGAACTTAAGAATATCCCAGACGAAAAAAGTTGTTAACAGGCATGCTGGAGTTATAATCAAAATTTTGCATGCCCTCCAGATAAACCTAGGCAGTGTAAGGACTACCAAGGTCACTTTATCAGTTGCATCCCTGAGGAAGGAAAATGTCCCGCCTAGGAAACAACTATTAGATAATTGAGACATAGTGGCTCAACAACGGGTAGTTGCGTTGAAACGCCTTCCACTGTTTGCCAGTTCCGGTGGCCAATAGCGCCGTACTATTCCTTCTCTGCAGATGAAAAAAAGCATTTCTACTGTGTTATGTAGAATACAACTTGTGACTCTTGGATAGAGCAATCTTATCGACCTCCTAATATGGGGATGTGTCAATATTTTAGTTAAAACAATAATACAAAGCAATGTCGCCTATACGATAGTTGTGCTCCTGGTGCAGTTTATAGCACTGATTGGAAGTCTGGAAAAATTGACGTAAAGGTCAATATGAATTCACAATATTTTAGTCGTAGTGGAGGATCTGGGGTAGATCATTTTAGGCAAGCCTAAGACGAAGTTATTTTGTGGGAAGAAAATATTTCCCATCCCAATGGCACTACGCGTTTGTTTGGTCGAGTTAGGTAAGCTAATAGAGAAGGATACATTTCTTCTGGATATGGAAGATTGGGAGTGACCGACACACCAAATGAAATATATCCAGACCAAACTAAAATTGTTCCAAACATATACAGATATATGTTTACACCAACCGTTAAAAATGAGTGCAAACTGTTAGCTAATAGAACATGGTGCCCGTTGGTGAGTCCCGACACTTAGTGTAATACTAACCCAGATTACAATTCTTTTCTCACACCCTGTCCAGGCGGATTTACTTGTAGAGATGTAGACTTTAACGGAAATGATATTGAATTGCTTGGGAATCCATTCTTAAATGGAAGAGGGAGGAAAGAACTTGGGCTTGATGGAATATAAAATATTGACTAGTGCTAAAGACTGTGCTCTCGACGTAGAGATGAAGTCAGTGGGAATTTTACAAATACTTTAAATACAAAGAAGGCCTCAGATTCAAGTGTGTACTGGAATGAAAAAAAAGGATATTACGGCTCTAATATGGGAGGTTTCACAATTCTGTTCGATGAAATGAATAATGGTAACACATACCCTAAATACACTGATAACCGGTTGAACATAGGGCGTTGCTATTGTACGCCTTCTTGCCATAACTCACATGTAAATGATTCACAGGGTAGAAGAAGTACTAGATAGAGCTAGAATTCTGGTTTCGATAATGATATATAAAAAGAAGTCTGGGCAAGAGGTCAAACTACGCCTGCTTAAGGAGCACAATAAGAGCAGTTTAAAGTAAGAAGCCAGGTGCATTAATCAAGATATGCGTCGTGGCAACTACACTGGAGCGAGCATGGACGAGATTCTGGATTTGAGATTTTGATAAACGATAACAAAGAGTGTAAATCGGAGAAACCTGTAGACAAGCGTCGCATAAGCGTTGCCCAAAGGGACTAAAATTTAACCTTTCAAAAGAATACTGACTATACAGAGAAATTTGAATATTCCTCTTTATGTTAGAAAAACTGTCTGGAATGGAACGTTAACCCATTACCAATATCGGACTGCGTTGCCTATAGCTTTTCAATCGCTAAAAGTACGTCTGAATGCAAACTCTTTAGTAAGTGTGATGCCGTCATTAAAGCACAATATTGGTTTAGCTATCGAATAAAACCTCGAGGAAAAGCCTTTAGGTTATTCCTCCCATATCATTATTGTAAGACAGTACAGAAAGCAGTTCCCTACCTGCGAGAGAGCCTAAGTAACAACGGAGGTGTCGCAGAGCCTTTTAATGGGAGCAATAATAACAATAATTTCGATAGACCACCTGGGGATGCTCAGGAAGTCATGGTTAGTACTACTGAGTCGGGCACGAGGGTTACAATGTTACCCTCCAATGGATAAAGAGTACCCTTATGGGAATGCATGCGATAGTGTCGGACTTATAATCATTGGTGTCATGAGGATGAATACAAGGGTATTGACAGGGATGGGAAGGTTGTGTCTGGACTGACTTACAAGATGAATAGAAATGGGTGCAAATGGCAATCTTCCAGTGGTACTGCTATGTAAAACACCATGCCATGTAACTATATATAGTGGAGAAACGATGGGATATGCTATATGTATCCTAGATGTAGCGTACAGGAAACTGTGCCAGATGAAAGATACAGCGTCTGGTCCATGGATGACGAACCGGTCGGAGACTTAAAAAACGAAAATGGGTATTGTGACTAACCGGAGGGAAATCAACAAACTGTTCTACTCGATACTGAGGATTCAGATTTCCAGTCAGACACAACTTCGCCGGGACAGTAAATGTACAAAAGAGACGACTTTCAACAATGGTCTCGACGATAGAAGTGTTCAGATGCATGTCACCAATTAAATGCTGCAAGCAATTCCTCGATGTATATGAATTATCATGACAATCGCGCCTTTACATTCTATTCAGGAAAGCATGTGGTCCACGGTAGTTCCGAGTATTGGGATGAACTCTAATTCCTCTTTTAACCAGTAGGCGAAACAGCATAAGTAGCTGATAAACCTATGCTCAGCGGCTCACCTACTACTCGAACATAAGTCTAAAGGTAAGAAAACCGAGCATTCATGTATAATGGCATACTCAAACACGATTACCATCCGGGGGATTAAATGAAAAACGTTCATTTTAATCATTGGATAAGAGGCACATGGAACGACAATATATACTGGGGAGGCCATGAGTCGGGTGTGCTAAACTCTGAGAGAAAAGCATTTAATAAACAGTAATATAGTACTACATAAGGATTTCAAGGGTAAGAAGTGTGGAAAAACCATAAAAAAAACATAAAAAAAATGTGAAAAAAACACTATAACCCCATTAACAAGGTTAACTCCATTAACAAGGTTAACTTCTTCTTCTTCTTCTTCTTAAATGCTAGGCGAGGCTTGTACAGATGGTATGCATCTAGGTATATTAAGAGCAGGGACCGGCCTACAAAATTGACATACAACAAATCAAATCAAATCAAGTATTATAAAAGTCAATGACGCAATGCGTTAAACTCACCAGCTTGCTCCCGAGGGAGAAGAGGTGTGAATCGCCTCAACATCGGACTTCACAAGTAGTTAATTCAATCAGTTTTCGGACGGACAAAGTTCATCTCCGCATGGACTGGGTCCTAATACAAATCGCCGTTCTGTTAATTTTGAGATTAGTTGTTATGATTTCTATGAAGTAAGGCTGCTTATAGCGCCAGGGTCGCCACACCCAATTTCCAGGGGCGCATTTCTTGCTAGGACTAGTAATTGTGTTCAAGTTTGTATTCTTGTTTTCAGTTTCATGGTGTTATTCCTTGTAATGTTTTTTATACTATTTTACCTCTTATTTCTCCATATGTTGGTCACGAGCTTACGCATGGTTAGTTCTCATAGTGAAAATCTACTACTCTACAACAACAGCTTTCTTTCGAGCAATGCCTACGGTTCATAAAACTAACTAAAAAAAAAAAAACTAAAGACTATCTATCTATCTGGGAATCTTTTCCTTTTTTTTTTTGTTTTACCATACATATTTTCCTTAATCCGCCGATGCTATACGTTTAGAGTGTCTGGACCTATGCTATAGTAACCGCCACCTTAACCTCGTTTGATTTATATATATTATACACTATTTTTATTTTGCTATAGGTGGGGTCCAGTTCGCCCTAACGTGTTTCTCGTCGCCTCCTGATCCTGTGTCGAATTGGGCGGACCCTGCGGCTTCAAGCACCTCCTTGTTGCTCCCAATACCCCCTCCCACCTTGCTGCAAGCAGCAAGATGAGAGGGCACAAAATCAATTTTAACAATAAACTACGCATGTTACATCACTAATATAGGTATGATTTCTTTCGAGCTTTGACTATGGTTCATAAACACTAACTAAGGACCAATGACTACCTATCTGGGAAACTTCTGATCCTGTGTCGAATTGGGTGGACCCTGCGGCTTCAAGCATCTCCTCGTTGCTCCCAATACCCCCTCCCAACTTGCTGCAAGCAGCAAGCTGGGAGGGAACAAAATCAATTTCAAACAATAGACTACGTTTATTACATCTCTACTAAAGATTTGACTAGGTAAGTTAAGTCTCGATAAGGTTAAGTTCCATACAGAAAATTATAGTATTTAAGGTCGAAAGCAATACTAGCTAGAAAGACCATCAGATAATAAAAATCCTTATGAATATCTTGGTTAATTAATTTGAAACTTTAAGAATAGAATGGCCTTTAGTCATAATTTTCGGCTCTATTT
>Ga0099798_10013_pt1 | contig 55786 bp, 45 predicted proteins | sample Uncmet_Sort29A_1_FD_89870 | JGI IMG/M metagenome (GOLD analysis project Ga0099798, IMG submission 89870) | Marine eukaryotic communities from CALCOFI LINE 67, Pacific Ocean - CN13ID_Sort29A_1 | ecosystem: Environmental > Aquatic > Marine > Oceanic | place: Pacific Ocean: Monterey Bay | collected...
ATCAGCAGATGATACAGAATCAACAGCAAGCAACCACGCACGATCATCTGCAAAATCGTGTAACTCCGATGGCAATTAATAGTCAAAAAAACAGTCCAAAAGCAAGCCCAATGAACAGTCTAAGTCCGAAAACAAGCCCTCTGCAAACACAGAACGACAATCCAAGTCCAATGCAGAGTCAGGTGCAGACTCTGCAGAGTCAGGTCCAGACTCGCAACCACCAAAACCCGACTGGGGAGACTGATCTTGATGCGCAATATGGCAGGCCGAAGAAGGAAATAAATTGGTTGGAGAAGGCGGAACAGGAGAAGAGACTCGATCAGCAGAGGGAGAAGAAGGGGTGGTGCTGTTAGGAGGGGGGAAATTTACTTGGTGTCAAGGGGAAAATGAGTATTGAGGTGCGGAGGAAAGTTTGACGAGGAAGGGAATACAAATAGCATGCTCGTTTTGAGGAGGAGTTTAGCATTAATATGCCATCTGGCGGTACATGATGAAGGCTACGCCGCATGCATACCGTCTGGAAGGAAATTCACAGGGCGCAAAGTGTCCAAGAAAACGGACTGTGGCCATTTAAATTATGTAACATACAGATCACGAGAACGTGACATATGAAGAAACTCAAAAGAAACTCAGGCCAGGCAATCACATCAACAAACCCATGTTATGAGGAAACTAGTTATGGACCGAATAGTATCGCTATTGAAAATCGATTCTGGGAAATCATTGTGTGTGCTAAACTTTCGACTAAGTATCGTAATTGCGTCCGGTCTTCAATCTTGATTTCGCAACGCTTTCGTTTGGGCCGTCGGATCTTTGGTTACTTTTGCTGTCTTCTCTGTGGATCATGAGTCGACATGATTCATTCTTGTCATCATTCGAAAGTACTTGCATTTATATCAAAGCAGGAGATATCATTGTAGCCACACCAGAGGCACATCTGATCCAAGACTCCAGACCTAGTAGATCGATTCATCATCGTACTCCAAGAATTTAGTCGCACTCCTTATTCCCAGTGACTCTTTACCGGCTTACTCCCCCTCCCACCTCCACCATGCCCGCTTCCGCCGCGGACCGCAATTTGAGTGCGACCTCTCGTAAGAAGGCTCGCTCCAACCAGTCTTCGAAGAGCAACTCTAAACGCAGTGGATCCAAGAATGAGGAGGAACGTGAGGAGAAAATTATGATTTGTTAAAAGGAAGGCTGAATCAAGTATTCAATATACTTGCAACGATGGCGAAAAGTGAAATGGGAATTCAAGAGATACGTAAAATAATAATACATCACGCCCCCTCCGCAGCCTTCATCACCCGCCCTCACCTGAAATACGACCAAGCTGATGGTTCCTTCAAGTCCGCCGTCTTCACGAGTTTCATGGCTGTTATCGGGCTTATTGTGTTGGGTGGGTGTGCGCAGGTCACCGGCTTCCTCAACTTTGCAGAGGTGCCGCTTGTGGAGAATGGTGAGGGGGATATGAGTGGTATGGGTAAACTGAATAATGTGATAGATAGGAAAATGAATAATTATCCAAATTATTCATGAATTCCATCCAACGCACTGTGACTCATTTCTTTTCGCCTCATTTATTCCCCCAGTCACCGCCCCGCTGATGTCTCTACTGGAATTGGGTACGAAGTACGACGGATTCTTCCTCAGCTCCCATGACGGCAACAAAGACCACATCAGTGGCGGCTGCCACGGTAAATTTGGCAAGGGTGACTACGATGACGCGAAGATCAAAAAGGAAGCAGCTGAAATGGGAGCTGACCCAAAGAACTATCCGAGTACTCTAAAAGTCAGATCCAGAGTCAGGTCTCCAATTGGCAATTGTCAAGACTCAATTGAATCAGAATTGGGCCATTGGCAATTATTGGCAATAGACTATAGATGTTAGACTAAAGTTACAGTAAAATACTCATACTAATTTATGTATACATTATATTAACATCATGATGTGACTGCAGTGTGAACTTCGTAAACATTTATTTGTCAAAGCTTTCCGAATCATCATGTCATTTGAATTCAACTTTCTCTCGTCTATAAGGTAATGCCCAGGGCGCTAAATTGTACTTGCTCAAAGACGCGTCTGGTCGCAAAGATGCAACCGAAATCCCAAATGACCTCGACAACAGCAACAAGGGAGTCAAGATTTATTATGAGGTGGGCGGCACGGATGAGGTGGGCGGCACGGTGTACGATGCCACGTATCTTCCAAAAGTCACGCAGAAAAAGGGTAACGAGCTGAGGGAAGCACTCGCAGACAAGGCGATTAAGCGCAATTCGGGGCTGCAAGGTAAGAAACCGGGCGATCTGAAAGTCGTCGGTTACGAAACCTACAACGCCGATGTTAAGGAGTTGACACATGAACAGGTGAAAAACTTTGCGAATCATCAGGGGGAGTTAAAGGATCTGCCGGATGCAGTATTGAAGACGGAGTAAGAAGATGATTGGGTACAGGGAGGGGCGGAAAGTGAGTGGTGAAGTGGGATAGCAAATCGCGTTGGATAGAAAAGCGGACGCTGATGTGGCATCGCAAAAAAGGCTTTGATAATTGTAACAGACGATCACAATAGATACTAATTTATTCTTGTACTACTCAGAAATGTATCAATAAAGACCGAATACAATGTTGTATACTTGCAGCATTCTTATCCAAGAAATAATCATAATAATCAGAATCGAAATTTCCCGCTTGAGAATCATTAGATGCTTACAATCGCAATAAAAATGTGCATAACAGTTACACTAATTACAGGATTAATAGCTTGCAGCAGCAATAATTATAATTAATCATAGAATCTCATTCCCTCTCAAGAGGCATACATCAGAGACATGAACTGACTCCATGTAAAACGCGATATGGCAGGAGTTTACCAGATTTCCAGCAAGAAATTCCAGCAGCTGGGCAACCTGATGGAGAGTGGCCAGTGGCTTCGCAGTTCGTTAGCCGAAGGACCACGCTCACTGGCTTGAAGAGAGAAGCTTGAAGAGAGAAAGGTGGATGCAATTGAAGAAGCGAAATCATTCACTCTTTCCCGACAAAAATTAAACCTGAAGACTCAACAATCTGACGAGTCCAAAAACCGAAATTATCAATCTAATATGCATCGAAATTATATTAAATAGTAGTAATGAAAATCAGGCACATTATGATTGAAGGAGGTTAAGGTTGTACTCTTGGTTTTGCTTGTTTGGTTTGGGTGTGGTTGTTTGGTTTGGGTGTGTTTTTTTGTGTCGTTGTTTTGTTAATTTAATCGAATTGCTAATGACACACTCGTGACTCTAACCTGAACTGACAACCCAGAAGAAAAGAATCCACTGCGCAGCACGACAGTATGAACATCGCGTAGCTTTACAAACATGAAACTCTCTTTAATTCGGTAAAATTACAGATTCCTTGTATTTATAATTTTATGGCCCCCGTTTCCAAAGCACCGTGTTATTCGGTGTAACCAATCCTCCACATCCACCGGTAGTCATCATGACTCCGACAGACTTTTCTGAACTCGAATCCGGGTGCGACGCATTTGCCCCGCCATCGCCAGTAGTATCCTTGCCATTTAACCCTGTGTTTCCCTGGTGATTTGCTTGAACATTCAAATCCATCTCCACCAGCTCCGCCCCACAACATTTCCTACTCCCTGCCCGTTCTGCTCCGCTCTCTACTTTTGTGAACATAATACTGTCGAGAGGGAATTCTACTGGTTTTCCACTACCATCACTCCCAGCGTTTTCTCCACTCGCTGCCCCTAACGTCCACACCGGACTATGAAACACGGCCGAGCGTGCCTGATCGCACCCCGTCGCCTCTGCCCGCCTATCCCAGTCTTCAATGAATCCGATAAAATCTTTTATTGGATGCTGTACTTTGCTTTGCGCGGGCAGATAGAAGGTTCCTAAGTGTTCTGCAGGAAGTTTACCGTTTCTCGAGAGCGACGCAGAGAGGTGGAACGGACCGTAGAGAGGGTTTTGGTTACTCTTAGCGCCACTGCCGTTAGCTATCGCAGTATTAACTGTAGTATTACTATCAGTAGTTTGAGTACCGCTTTCCTCCGAGCTGTCCACCTTCCTCAGGACCACTTCAAACTTGACATCCTCGCCTATTTCCCAATCTAGATCCCTAAAAATCTTCCACCCCTCACCTTCCCCGCCAAACCTCTCTTTGCGACATCCCGGTCCCAACGACCCATCAACAACCGACACGTCCACACCGCCTACATGCCAACAGCTGAATATCGCTATCTTTGATTGTCCCGGTCCGCGATCTTGGATCCCGCAGTAACCAGCCGGGGGGAATTGAATTACGGAGAAATAGGTGCAGGGAGCGGTAGATATGACCCGAACGGAACTGGAGAGGGAGAGGCGGGAGGAGAGATCGCTGGTAGTAGCATCGTCGGAGTTATTGTTGGTCGCGTTAGCTTCGGGTTTACCAAATTTGCATCGGAGGTGGCACGAAGCGGCTGGGCGACACTCCTGCTGGCAAACAGGTGCGGCTTCAGCAAAGGCCGAAGCTGGGAATGCTGACATCTTATGATAATGCTATTACTTATGCAAATATCCTACATCGAATCTACCGAAGCTGACAACTTCTGCTGCGAACCATCTGTTACGATTCAAACTATAGTCGAACTACCGGGGAACGTGTTTAATATGCCCCCACACACAATACCGTCTCTGGAAGTGAAACCCAATTGCACAAGCGCCTTGCCTCGCGTTTAATGACCTGCCACGATCACTTGACTTCCGAAGAAAGAAATTAAGTGCTACTAAAAAATGCATCGAGAGTTCTTACTCTAGTTACAATCACTGGTATATGCGAGGGGTTGCTTTGTCACGAAACTAGTGGCTCGTTTCTCGCAGAGGTATATACAAACTCGCGTTGCTATGTCGCCGAGCCGGAAACGGCGAGGTAGAAACACCTCGGGAGACTCGCGTATTTACTCATGTGAGACCTGGAGTAGAAACAACACTAGGAATAAATAGTCTATTGCGTTTCAATGTTTTATCCAATAAATACGTGTCAATCTAATAAATACCGTACGTTGTGAGCTGTGACTGCTCGTCTAAAAAAAACTTGTTCAAAGAAACGCGTAATAGTAAGATCACTGAAACCGTGAATACGTATCTCTTTTATCTGAAATCTTGACTGCGACCGTCATCGGAGACTGTCAGTGTTATGTTTGGTTCTCTTTTATCTGAAATCTTGACTGAGACTGTAGCTCGCTTATCTGAAATTTTGACTGAGACTTGGTATCTCTCTTATCTGAAATCTTGACTGATGAGAATGATCTGCTTACTATTACCACATCTTGCTTGACTCGCCAACCTGAAGCCCCTCTTGCTTTACGGACTACCTAGTCTTCCCCACATTCCCTCAGTACCCCTACTTCGTCTCCAACCTCCTACACCCAGCCCAATTCTCGGGCGGATTGAAATCCAAGCTCTGAATATAGTGCAACAAACAATCACTCGGTCCATCCCCTCGGGGATTCATTGCACTGCACCTGAGAAAAATATCTGCCGCAAGCGTCCAACTCCCGGTGACGTACATATGAAACGCCTGCCTCCACCTTGAGTGGAAGTCGAGGGTGATGCCTTCCTGCATGCGGACGAAATCTTGATCCATGACGAAGACCCAATCTACGCCTTTGGAAACGAGGGACTCTTTCGAGATTTCGGCGGGGGGAATTACCTTGGAATCGTTATAACTTATTATGTTCTTTGGGGCTATTAGTATTATGTAAGGTCATTATCGCATGAGTGATATGGGAATCAAACCGGCAGATCTTAATTGCAATATGATTTGTCTCTTTGTATTACCTCTCCCACATTATGCCCATCCGGCGCCAACAACGCTTCTCCATTCAGATCCAGCGTATAAATCGCCATGGGTTTCATACTCCCCTTGACCAACACCACATCCAATTTCCGACATCTGTCTTTCGCTTTCGCTGACAAAATGACGAAAACTGACTCTGAAAACAATATATCAACCCCATATTGAGATGTTGCCGTTTCCAATCTCGCGCACATGTTTACGTGAGGGGATAAATAGGAGGCGTCGATTTTGTGTTCACTACCAATTGCTCCCTCAATTGCCCAACCGCTATGTAATCCGAATCCCATCGAAACAGCGTAGTCCATTCCGAATTTTGGGATGATTTTGGGGTGTCTTGCGTAAGCGGAGAGATCCGATGCCCTACGCAATTCGGCGATGACTTTGACGAAGCTGGGGGAAATGGTCGGAATACTAAAGGAAAGTGTACGCTAGAATTTTACCACAACTGTACTCGGATCAAATATTAACGACTGTGTATTCAATAGTATTCTTACTCCATTACCATTATTCTATCGTGGACATCTGATCATACTGATTGATTTCCCTTACGCCACCAAGCTCTTATCCGCCAATTCCTGCATTCTTATATTGTCTTCTTACGCCACCAAGCTCTTATCCGCCAATTCCTGCATTCTTATATTGTCTTCGTATCCATCCCTTAGCATTTTTTTCTGTTCCTCCGGGTCGTTTACGATCCACGTCAGCAAAAAACTGTCCCCAATATTCTTATTCGCTGCACCTCCCCACTCGTGCACGCAGATGTGCACGATGCGGGCGATTTTGTTGACGAAGACCATGACTTCCTCGAGCAGGCATTCCGTGGTTTCCATGAACTCGCGGATGAAGCAGAAACCTTGGGTTTAGGATGTATGATTTGCTTACTTAATAGATTCAGTTTAATTAGCAGGTTATTGTATGTGTAAGCACTTCGATATGACCGTTTGAATCATGATGCCATGCTTGCATAATATCGTGCACTCTAGCCATTGTGCCCCCATTCTATTCCCACCTCACCAAATATCGCAAATATCTTCCTCCCCGGGATCAGGATATTCAATTCACCGTCTTGTGACGACATATTTTTGCCTATTATTTGTGCGCCTGCTTCGCCAAATCCAACTTGCAGTAAGCCACCGATCTTGAGGATGGTGTTTTCGAGCATGGAGGTTTCTAGTTGGGAGGACTGGGGAGGGAGGATTGAGGTTTGAGGGACAGGTTGGGGGTTGGGGTATCCGTCGTCTTGCTCTAAATGGGGACTGGCATTGCATCCTCACAATACCTAATTTATTATTTAATTGATTACTACCGGTTCATTTCCCTACCTTCTTCGTCTGAAACTCCTCATCCTCCTCAGTAACCTCCGGTTTCGTCAAAGGATCATCCGCAAGTTGCTTTACGATATTTACCATCTTTTCGATGGGGGCGATGACGAGCGTTTGCGTGTCTTTCGAAAATGCCATCGCACCAGCGCCGAGGAGGAAGACCTAGGAGAAATGATAAGGATTTTCCTTGATACTGCACATAATATTATAATGATAAGAATTCCCCTTAATAGTAATACGTAACTGCACATTGCTACTGCTCGATTTCCCATGCTGTTACTGGAACTTTCCCCGGACGAAACATTAATGAATCATGATGCAGTCTTACAATAAACGTCGTCTGCAGCATTGAGTAGGCGGCTTCGGTTTCAGTTTTGGATCGATTCAGGAATTTGGCGTATACCTGAGTGATGAATGCAGAAATGATTAGTAATAGCTTCAAAAAATGTCAAAAATGATCAAGCATCTCATGAAACTACGAAAGCAACTTCAGAAACTCTACTCCGTATTAATTCGAAAATAGAAATTAATTCATCACGACTTCTTTGCAATACGCTGCGAATTGGCAATTGAATCCTCCAAGTCCACATCGCACACCCACTTTCCCCTTACCGTCAGCATCGCACACCCACTCTCTTCCAGACACAAATTCTCCGACTCCAGAGTAAATGAAACATCATCCATCTCCGCTTCTCGCCAGGGGCAATCCTCGTTGTCTTCGATCCCACATTTCGGATGCTGCTCCCAGCAGCACAGACCTTAAATTTTGGACTTCCGGAGATTTGTGATTATGGTGACTCTGAGTGTCAAGTGATAAGATCACCGGACAGAATTTTAGAGTGCGAATTTCATTTTTACTGAATTAATAGAAACGTGAGGAGCATTCATACTAGATCGTTCATATAAGTTAAAGCGTACCCTGCGCCTCCGCCGCCGCGCACTCCGTACTTTTATAACTCGTCATATCTTCTGCGCCACCAAATGGGTACTCGAGCTCAGCTTGCACGCAGCGGGTGGTTGTCACTCGTGTGACCGGTCGGATTAAACCGTTTTGGGTGGGGTCGGGGACCTTAATCAGAGGGAATGATTTTAGAACGGAGACATGATAGACATCAAGTGATTTGAATATTGATGGGATTTTTTTCGAACATTATAGTAGCTTCACGGACATTCAACATCAATAATTAGAATCGGATCCCCTCACCGACAAATACAGCAGCGGCCGACTCAATATATTTTCTCGTTTGGATTCGCCGAACCGACTTTGCTGCGAATATTCCCAAATTAAGAAGTTGAAACCCTCTGCTTTGATCCATGTTGTGGGGGAGTTTGCGAGCGCTTGAGAGGTGCATTTGAGGCTGGGGGGGAGGAAGAAAGTTGTTGTGTTACGTTTTTTTGCACGCCAACATCAGCTTCTTTTTTCGTCATATCAGTATTGATTAATATTTATTATTATGCAATGACTAAGTTTTCCCCTACCTCGTATTCGGACTCTTAGCTGCTTGTATAAAACTGTCATAACTGGAGCAGGGCGACCGCCCCAACCAAAACAGTTGCTCTAGGCCGTACGCTGGGGTCGCATTATACTCTGAAACTTCGATAAGAGGGAGAGCAAGCATCATGCAGAGGACCTGGGGAGGATCATGCGGTACATATTATTTAAACGGGCTGCATTTGGTTTCTCTTGCAATTAAAAGTTGGTGCACCAAAATTTGAAAGATTCAGAATCTATTTTTTTCCCTCACCCCAATAATCACCGTCCTCGTCGTCTGTTCCGATAAAATCTTCCCTAAGCGACTGGCCTCGACTTTCTTGGTTTGATCCCCCGTTTCCTGTTTCTGCTGTCCCTGCTCGTGCTCTACGTGCTCGTCGAGCTCGGATTTTTGTTCGCGTTGAAACAATTTACTAACATTCACCACCCTCAAAAGCCTGACCAACCGAATCAATCGCACAATCCTCCCTGCCCTCGTCCCTGCTCGTGACGCCCTCCCTGCTCGCGCCACGTTCGCCTGACCGCCGCCTGTGCCATCGCCGACATCAAATAGAGATTCGAATATTGTGTGAAACCACTTTACGTCGATTGTTAGAGACAAACTCGCGATCATGTCCAGCCAGAAGAAGAATGACCATTTGTAATCTTCTTTGCAGATGGAGAACACGGTCAACTCAAACGCGAAGAGGAGGAAAGTTATGATGTAAAGAACATAAAACAGCGGGTCGTGCTGCTTGTATGACGCATATGATCTCAAATCGTCCCCATAAAGTGCGAAGAAAGTCAGCACAGTCATCGTCGTCTGCATGAACTTGCCGTCCATGAAAGCCATTATGCGTTCGCGGAGGGTGGGAGGATCTTCGCCATCATCATTTATCATATCCCCATTTCCACCCATCATCATATCCGCCCCCATCTTTCCACCATCTGGCAGATTTATAAGCGCGGCACCGGTCTCTGGATGAAGAGTGCCACCCATTGCGCCTGGCATTCCGCCTTTACCGTCTCCCATTGCCCCCATTGCGTCTTTTTTTCGTTTGGGACTGCTATTGACCCTCGTGACGGGCTCCTCGCCGCCTCCTCCTGAGTCGACCATCTTGGCGAATTTTTGGTTGTTCAAATCATAATAGAGGAATGAAAGATGCTTTTAGAAGACCTACTGATCATTGGTGACGATAGGAATAGCATTGACATTGGTCGATCTGATGTGATTCATCTTCTTTACCTTCTGTGCGCATGCATCTCCAATATCCTTCAACCTCCTCTCCTGCACAACCGACACAGCATGAAATGCATATCCTCAGAACACCGTTGCTTCAATCGAAACAGTTCAAACGAAACCTTGTTGATATCGAATATCCCCCCAGTTCGTCGCTGGACTCGACGTCCTTCGTGAGACTTCAAGTTCTCCTCCTTCTCCGCCACTCTTCAATTTCAATTTTCTGCCAAAAAACACTACCCCTATTGCTTTTGTCCTCCTTAAAATTACTTTCATCCTTCCGCTATATCAGAAAAACTACTACAGAATCAATCATATTGTAAGTCTGAGGTTACTCACTTAATGTTATATGCCAGTCACTGTTGGGCGCCCCCTGAATCCTGGCCCGTCTTTCACTTCCAAGAGAATTCAAAACCCAAAGTACTGTCACCTCATAACAGCCTCCGTAATGCCACTCCCGCGATTGACGTTACTGTTATTACCCGAAAGCGCACTACAGTGTAATGCATGAGGACAAGCGACTTAGGCATCGCACAGCTTCTTCCCCTCTCCTGCCGGGCACTTGACCCAATTGTTGTTCTTGACCTATAGTGAGGAATATTGAATGAGATCTGAAACTCAAATTGAAATAAGTAAAATTCAGACCGCATGAACGATTCTTAATTTATGATACTCAATGCTACCCGAGCACAGGATTGCATGATCCAATAGTACTTATTCACATACATTCAGAGTCTAACGCAGTCTACAGTCATCTCGGCATCCTCGACATATCTCACATGAGTTTCGCATTATTTCTGCGCTTCAAGTTAGTCGTTGCTGTCGCCTCCAAATTCTCCTGTCACCTATCTAGCTTACCGCCTCCAGATATTCCGGCGCGCACGCGCACGGGTTATCGTTTTCGGGCAGAATGGCCGTCACAAACGCATCATCAACGAGACATTTCTCGAATTTGTCGCCTGTTGCGTCTGCTTTTTCGCCCTGGCAATCGAGGGCGTCGTAGGAGTTGCCTTGTAAATTTAGATTTCGGGGAGATTCTTGTCTGCTTCTTAGTCTTATTCTACCTCCAATTTTGATTTTTTCCTGTTCTGCCAATCGGATATCAGATACGACTGCAATAATAAGTAATCCCAGGTTCCCTCAATTTCCCTCCCCCTTACACTTCGCACTAAAAAAAGGCACCGAGCAGACGTCCCTGCCTTTGCCGAAAATGCCGTCGTTATGAAAGATAGGGTCCATATCGTTTGCCATCATACCCTCCATAGGACTTTCGAGGCAGGCCTGATTTTGGATTTTCCACTTTACCACTCATTTATGGACATCGTTATTCATTAATCAACTTGACAAAAAACTTAACGTTGAAAACTTTCGTTGAGACCTTAACGTGGAAAACTTTCGTTGAGAACTTAACGCTGAAAACTTTCGAATAATACCCTACCTTCAAATACGGGCAGCAGAAATTCGATTTGCACTGCCAGGGGTAGACGCAGAGGCCACCGTTGGGGATTTCAGTCATCGAGGCAGAGTCGCACTCGTTCGGCCGAAATCCTTTGGAATTGTCGACCTCAGTGAGCTTGATACCTTGAGAAAGGAAACATTAATATTAGGTATTACTTAACTCGTTAAACGAGATTCTACGAAATTCTTTTGTTTGTGATACTTGGGAACATAGAACTTGGGAAGACAGAAAATAAATACATCGGGAGAAGTCGACGTCGTGTTTGGAACAGTTTCCGATTCGAACTTCAAGTCACAATACTCGAGCTTTTCGAGTACACTCCTGAGTCGCCTCGACGGCCGGAGCAGGAGCAGGCGCCGGAGCAGCTTCCTCCTTCTCTCCCTCCTTCTTCCCTTCCTCTTTCTTATCTCCCTCCTTCTTATCCTCTCCTTCCTTCTTCGCTCCCTCGTCCTTCTTCTCCCCTTCCTCCTCCTTTTTCTCAGCAGGTTCCTCCTTCTCCTCAACAGGTTTCTCTTCTGCCACAGGCTCTACCTCGGGTGTCGGAGCTGGTGTCGTCTGCACAGGAGTCGGTGCTCCTGTCGTCGTCGTCGTCGTTGTTGTATGAACGACGGTGTCGTTGAAGTATTCTTCATTCGGGTTGTTAACAATCGGCGGCGGCGGACGTTTCAGGTATTTCCGGTTGACGTACCTTGGATTTTGAGTTTGTTGTGGTTGAGGTAGCTTGAATGTAATTTTGCAAAGACGCACATTGTGTATATGGCTTGGCAAATCGCTGTATTTAAAGTAATGCAATCCGCAACAGACTTTCAGATGACACTGTAATTTCAAATGAGTATGAATGGTTTAAATTTAATTTCAAATGAGTCTCGATAGTGTTCACTTGAAAAGAAAGAATATTTTACTTGTCCGCCGGATCCGTCGTCACAGTCACCCCAACTTTCCCGTCCAACTTTCGTCCTTCCACCGATAGACTTTGGAGCTGAACCACTACGGTGGCAGCCACCGCAAAAAACTGCTGTGAGCTCGGCATCTTCGAGGTTTGTTTTATGTAAAGTTTTCTGTATTTTCAACTTAAGGAGGTGAAGTACCTATGCTAGTCTCTCAAACGACGAAATCGTCCTCAATGGTGGGGGTAGCAAGGCTGATTCTGGCGCTGGCAGCCTGGCTCAAAGACTAAGTCTTCAATACGTCAAAGACTAAGTCTTTAATACTGCCACGTCAACTGACAACTTGACGTCACGAGCGCGATCAGGGTTGCTAATGAGGACAAGGAGGATCGTCGACGAGGACAGCCGACGCTAAGTGCGTGCGGCACTGGGTTTGCACCACACTCACTTCATGTGATGTGCACCTGGATTCTGAACTTGGGTTTTTGATTGGAATTTTGACTCAAACAGAGGGTGGATGAGATTTGACGTTTTTCGGTTTGATTTAAAGATCGCAATAGGGATACTCATTGGTAATCGCACCCTTACAGATTTTGCCAGAAAGAAATTACAAGCGAAACGTTGACATTTTTCAAATCATCTCATCACAAGAGAAGGCCTGCTTCCTCCCGAATGGCAATGCCGTAACTTTCCGCCTTTTGGTGATCATAAAATCTCGCAACTTCTTTAGTTCTGCATTGCAGCCTTCATTTCACCATTCGTGGTTACCACTATTTCTGCGTTTCCTTCCAGGCAGTCTTGACTCTTCCAGTCTTCGTTGAGCTTTCCAAAAAAAGAACAGTTGAATATTCTGCTACTATCGATATTCAGCGCTACCCACTCAACAAGAGTCACTGCCCATATCACAACACTAGCTTCTCCAAACTAACTAATATACATTCTGCACAATTTAATCTCCTGCCTTTACCTCTACCAAAACAGAATCATATTCTCAACTTCACTACCAACCCTTCCATCATCCGCGGCCCCAAATCTTCTAATTCTGCAAAACGTCACGAAAGTCACAGTGATAAATGCGCCCCCAAATGCCACCCAATCTGATTCTCCTGTAGGTTCTCACGCCCCACAAACCTTCTTCCCTCCACCCCCACAATCAACCCAGCTGTTGCTCATGACGCGCTCGATAAAGGAATCGGCACACTCACACGGGTTTCCAGAATTCGGCAAAACGGAGGTGACGTAGGGTTTATCGATCATACACTTCTTGTCCTTCCCCGTACATGCGTGCGCGTCGTAGGAATTGCCTGCGGTTGGTTTCCAGATTTGAATTCGAATTGCCTTTAGGTGGTAAGTAACTTAAGGACGTATTGGCAGCAGAGAGAGAGACAGAGAGAGAGAGAGAGAGAGTATGTAGTAAGCATGCTTGTTACTGAAGAACGAACGTCTTGTAGTTAGCACGTAAGTAGTTAGTTCCTAATAACTCCCTTACACTTGTTATTAAAGAACGGCACCCCGCATACGCTATCAGCGTCGTAGAATTCGCCTCCTTTTTGGAAGACCGGGTCCATTTGCGAAGTCGACACACCAGACCAAGCGTCAGCAAGGCAGACCTTTTGAGTTTTGTTGATTATAGACGAAAGCTATGCAAACATTCAAGACTATGCCATGGACCTCTGATAAAGAAATCTATTCATCAAGGCTATCAAGCTAGGCCTTGAACAATGTTCTACATTGCCATTCAACATTGACAAGAGTAATCAGTTTCACCCACCCTACCTTCAAATAAGGACAGCAGAACTGCGACTTGCATTGCCACGGGTACACGCACAGCTGGCCGTCCTCGATTTCCCCCGTTCTGCAGTCATTCGGGCGATTTCCGTCGGAGTTCGCGACGTCGTTGGGTTCGATACACTCGACTGCACTAATGGGAACAGGCTCGTCCGTTTTCTTATTATTTCCTTTCTTCTTGTTTTTCTTCTTTCCATTCTTTCCCTTTTTGCCTTTCTTTTTGGACTTTGCAGGAGGCATAACTGGATCTTCCATATTCAAATCTTCGTCAGAATCATTGGCATTCCCCTCGTCAAGTATCTCATCCACCGTTTTTAGGGTTTCGTCATCCCCACTTCCCTCCTTTTCTTCAGCTTTTTGTTCAACCGCCTTCTCAGCCATTTCCTCAGCCACCTCTGCAATATGCTTTGCCTCCTGAGCGAGGTCCTTGGCATGCCTGGCTAATTCCCCCGAGCTCATACCATCCGTGAGACTATCAACATCGCCGAGAGGAGGATAAGGAGGATGGTCATGATAATCGTGATATCGATCAGGATGTCGAGAATTATCGGAACCGACAGGAGGCGGAGGGCTCCAGGATCGTTGTTGATCTGAATGGGAATCAGGGTCAGACTCGGACCAAGGCGTCCAGTCACCCCAGTCGAATCCGTCTTCGTTTGGGTGGTTTGGGTGGTCTTCGTTTGAGTGATCATCGCGGTCTGGGTGATCATCGGAACTACCCCAAGGGTGATTTTCCGCAGATTCACGGGGTGCATCAGGGGTTCTGGGAGCGGATTCATCATGATCATGATTATCATGATCTTCCTCGTCATCATCATCGTCCTCTACCCAATATTCGTAGTCGCCATCATCGTCCCAGGCGTCCTCATCGCTCCAAGGACCGTCATCCTCACTCCACACGCTGTCGAAATCATGATCGCTGGAATCGCTACCCCGGCCTCCGTTACCCCCGTCGTCTGAGTCCTGTACGATCGGCTCGCGCTTGCCAGCGGTGGTGATCACATTAGTCGGGGTGCTGTTGAGGACGCTATTGGTAGGAGTGTTTTTGATCAGGTTCGCTCTTTCTTTCCGCGACAGCCGGAGTCCGTGAATCAGCGTTCTGCCGTCGAACTCATTCTCGGCGCCAGGCGGTGAGTCGTCCAGAGTAAGAGTCTGTTGCGTACTGCTGTCAATATCGCCAGTATAACTACCTCTTGCCCCGAATGAGAGCTTGTAGCCTTGTACATGAGCCGCGAGGTGCAACTGCATCACCACAGCTGCTGCTGCGAGCAGCTGACATGGAGATGTCGAAATCATCTTCGAGTGGCACTGCACGCACTACCCAAATATGCGTATTACATATTACCGAATCATCTAACTCCTGCACACCTCTATTTTACGAACGCTCACGCATTTCACAAAAACCTAATGGCAAACGATTACCACGACGGAATACCGACCCCTACATCGCACTCTAAGCCAAAACTGAACTTATTTTTCAAGAATGATGAACTGTACCTGCACCGAAAACAAACTGCAACCAGCAACGACCAACCAATCTGCTACCACCACAACTATTTCCCCAAGACCAACTTTTTCGGACCAGCATGCGCGTTACAGGCTCATTTCTCCTCATTCTAAGCAATAGCGTTACAAAAAATCAGCAAGTGTGTTCCAAACATGAGCTCGTTCTGAAGATCACTGTCACGTGGACAGATTCTCCCCATAGAAGCCATGCTGCAAACCCACGTTCATAATCCCCAAGGGATGTCTTCTGCTACTACTGATCGCTACTGTGTCGCGTCCTGTATTCTCCTGGTCACGGGTGCTGCACGTTCACCAAAGCTTCTAATGAACGCTCGCACCTACCCCACTCAGAACGGACGACTAGCAAGAGCGAGACCTAAATGTCCCCTACCCGAACAGCTCAATCCTCAGATTGCCTTCCGAGAGTGGAGCACTTATGATCGTCATGTAAATCTCGCATCCGCCGCTAGTTTTCACTTCCTCTCAATTGTAATGCGCAAAATTGCGAAGAGTTAATTCACATCTACATGTATTCATATGTGGCTTACTGAAGAATAATGTGAAATGATTCATTTATATGATTGTGAAATGTAATATGAGTCTTGTAGAAATGTTGCTGAGTCCAAAACTAACAAAAGCTGATCATGTAAATGAGTAGTGTATCGGTATATCGACTAACAAATCTTTCATCTACTATGCATTCTCGAATGGATATGAAGCCTGAACTTCTCATTCAAGCTTCATATTGAGTACTTTTTAATTCTCCACCTCTGCGCTGAACAGAAGCACACGGTATACTCACCACCTCTCGCACACGGCATACTCACATTCAGTCCCCTCTCGCAGAATCATCAGTACACGGGTCTAGCACCTCCCAAATTCAATCGCCTCTGAAGTCGCCTCTTCGTTAGTCCTTTTTTTCCTGTCTCACCTCTGACATTCACCTGTCTTCTCATCTGTCTCACCTCTGACACCTCAACTACTACTTCATCTAACCTACATCTACAGAAATCGACTGACCACAGCCCCGTCTAAGTCCCAGCTCGCAGCCAGCCGATCGCTGTCTGTTTCAATATTATATCTAATCAAGAATAGAATTAAATGGAACAAGAGATAGCTTGTAGTATATTACCTTCTTCGTACAATTTCACCCCCTGCATCGTACATACCGATCGGCCGTACATACCGATGCATTTCCCCTCTTCTGATCAACCACTATCCTCACCCACCACTATCATTCATTCGTTTCGAGTCTACTTCTTAATACAATCATTGTCAAAGTGAATATCATTGAAATGATCTATCATCTTTGTGAAGAAATATAAGTTTTCCTTACTTTAAAGCATCAGTTTCATTTAGCTCGTCTTCAAATGCCTTTCTATAGAACTACTGAACGCCACACTTCTTGATGATCCACCTACCACGCGGCGCTGCTTTCCCGGAACACCACAGAAGAACCACCACAACTTCCACAGAAGAATAGTGCTGCCACCCCTGCGATATATATCCAAGAAGCAACATCGAATTCCGCAACGGCAAGTAAGTGAAACCAATTACTTGGCCATCATCATCTTGACGAACTCCTCGTAGTTGATCTGGCCATCACCATCGACATCGGCCTCCCTGATCATTTCATCGACCTCCTCATCGGTGAGCTTCTCACCCAAGTTGGTCATGACGTGACGCAACTCGGCGGCGGAGATGAAACCATTTCCATCACGATCGAAGACCTGGGGAGGCAGTGTATTTGTTCCATGTAGAAATTGTGATTTCCAAATGTATAATTTCCGAACCCGCTCAAGTACTTACTCATCTAGTAATATACAGCCCAAATTACTCCAAATCTAGTGCTAAAATTATAAATAATCCATCTCTTCTCACCTTGAAGGCCTCGATGAGCTCCTCCTCGGTGTCGGTATCTTTCATCTTTCGGGCCATGAGGGAAAGAAACTCGGGGAAATCGATGGTACCTTTGAAGTTTTGGAAATAATTGAGAGTTCGAACTTCACGGGAACGGGGAGCGCACCTGCGAATTGGGGAGAGCGAGTTTGATCGTCAGAAGAATTTTGAAAAGGGTGATCATCATTGAACTCAAATCAAATTTCTATACTTTTTAACTCCTTACCGTTTCCATCGGCATCGACCTCGTTGATCATATCCTGAAGCTCGGCCTCAGTGGGGTTCTGACCGAGGGACCTCATGACGGTTCCGAGCTCCTTGGTGGTGATCGTTCCATCGCCATCCTTATCGAAGAGGGAGAAGGCTGGAGATTTTTGAGTGTATGTTATGATATTGAAAGACCATCGTGACGTTGTAGATCAAATATTACTTCCAGTCAGTCTTAAATTCTGCATTCACGTATTCATTTGCACGTTAAGAAAATATCCATTCAATAATGTTCCCCCTCACCCTCCTTAAATTCGGCGATCTGTTCTTCAGTGAGTTGATCAGCCATTTTGCCGACGCTTCTCGGATAATAACTACACTAAAAATCTATCTCCTGTTCTGCGGATTTGGAAGAGTGACGAAGATGAGTACCGGAAATAGAAATTTAATTGGAGTATAACATAATAAGTCGATTTTACAAGAGGTAGTGTGAGGGTGGAATAATCAATACTCAATCTGATCATCAATCATGTACCGATCCCCATATGATGACGTCTACACCAACACCGACACGACACAAAACACTTCAGAAGACGAGAGAACCTCTTCGAATACTTGATTCACGATCAGACTGCAACACTGGAAAACGCATATCCCAACTTTCTTATGAAAAAAACACAGCCGTCCACCTTCAGGGTTTTTGTCCTTCATTTCCGCACATCGACTTTTTATTTCAGTGTCACCTCTCCTCAACTTTTCATATCGACGAATTTCATCGATCATATTCATTTTTGATTGATTGGAGCAAACACTGTCGCCTTTTCTACTTTCCCTTAACTAATAGCAAACGGCATCGTCGCCCCCAATTCGACAGCTTTTCGCAATTTCTGCCGCATTTCATCGAAGGTCTGATATTGAGGCACATCCAAAGCAAAGAAGCAGGTGTGTGCTACCGGCAGTATATCCGCTTCCAGCGGGAGGAACCTCACTGAGATCTTCTGATTATTCGGAAATTTGCCACTTGCAGGGAGATTCTCCATGCTTACGGCGAAAATTAAGAAGCGTTTCAGCTCGTTTAGGGAAAATTCTTTGAGGGTTCGCTTGAAAAAATCGGTTTGCGCTCCGTAACCATATTCCGGCTTATATTCGATGTTGGAGAGGATTTGCTCGCGGAGCTTCTTCGTTGCCTGCTGGTGCTGTTTCGCCGAATTCGGGACTGTTGTGCTGATTGCATTATCCGCGTCGCCGCCAACCCCGTTGCTACAATCCAATGTAATCTCCCCCTCATTCCCCACTCGCTGAACCAGATACCCAGCAAACTGTTCTCCACCGCCTCTACCAAGATTCATTTCAAGCGCATTTAGGAACTCAATGGATGAATTATTGAACAGCGAAAAGATTTGCTTTCTCTGCCTGAAGAGGGTGAAGCCTGTGTAGAAGCCCTCGTACGCATCCCATCGGTAAACGCTGTCGCCAACGTATTTCAGATAGATGTCCCACAAAATACACCACTCCAAAGTGCGAGCCGGAAAGCGGAAGTAGCGATGATTATTTCTGTCTGCCGCTGTCCCTCCACCGCGCGATGACGATCGGCTGCTCGTTGGGGACCCGTCTGGCGAGGGAGTTGCTTGGACTTTGCCACTGTCAGTTCCATTCGAAGTTTCTCGTCCTCCCTTCTCCACTTGTATTTCCTCTGCGCAATTCAGGAAATACTGTACTACTCGCCTATCCCACATATCGAAAACAACATCCTCTGCAATTTCAGCATCTATACAAGACATCAGAGCTTGATTTCCACGATATTTCGACTGAATTACATTTTTTCTTTTGCCGAAATAATGAGTAGAATTCGCTCCGCCGCTTTCACGTTTGTGGCCTGATGAGGAGTCCTTGACATTTTGCGATCCTGCAACAAACAGACTCGACTCCACAGTGTAATACTCTATCGCCGAAATGATCCACCGATAACTTTCCGCTTTCTTTCGATCATGTAGCTGGAATAGCAAGAAATACAGCAGTTTGCAGCCCCACGCATCTCCTCTCATCTTTCGCAACTCAGAGAAACGGCTGATTTGGTCGGTGTGAGCATTACTACCAGCATCACCCCTGCTAAGATCATCTGGCGGCAGTCTCGGAACTTCCCCAAATATCGCTGCCCAACAAAGTCCCGATAACGACAACGACAGCGAATGGCAGTGAATCAAGCAGCGGAGACTCATTAAGCCAATCGTCACCCAGTGTTTTGTCCAGTCTTTGATTTCTGCCTCGTTAGCGCTATCTCCTTTCCCCCGCAACAACTCGCATTTTTTCGGAAGCACGTAAATTTCATCGGCAAAATTGAATACCTCCGGGCGACGGGGATTCTTGGCAGCACTGTGACTTGAATGTTCTTGCACCGCGTCTGAATCCGCTTCTCCATCAGCTTCAAACTCGATGATACCGTCGGCGTTCTCCCCCGCATCATCAGCGTCTCCGTCTTTAGATTCGCTCAGCAATTTTTCAAAAGCGCTGACTTCAACAAGAATGCGACACTCTGTACGAGCATCTTTCGAATTCCATGCTTTTCCCTCAACCTCACTCAATTTTCGGTCTACTTTTTGACTTTTTTTATTTCCGCTCCGAAAGAATACTCCAGTGTGCATCTGCTCGAAGAACAAGTGAAATATCTCTCTTCGCAACCCTCCGCCGTCCACTCCCTCCTCACCCTCCAGACTCGTCCTCCATTCGCCTAGCAGCACTCCCTCAGGCCAGGCGTAAATCTCCGAAGCTAAAAGCTGAGAAAAGACCGAATTCCTCTTGAAGTGCAGCTGATCCCGCGAGCAGACAAATCTTGAATTTTCCCGCCACTCTGCGAGTAGATGGAAGAGGTTCATGGTCATTTTTTCTTGGACGCACAGATGGCCGCCACCATACCTGTCAACCGAAAGAAGCTGGGGAAGCTGACCAGCGGTAGGGACAAAACGGGCGGAAACAATGTTGCCACTCTTGGATGCATAAGCAACACTACTTTGCTTTGACTTTCGCGAGGGAGAGTTATTTCCTGTGCCGTGAACCCCGAAAAGCTGGTCTTGTAGACTATTTTCAAACTGCTTGCGCTCTTCCGCATCCCAGGAATTATCTGCGAGAATATCATCGTTGCCTGGCGCTCCACTAACATCCACTTTCGTATCGCCACTCGCTCCAGAAGCTCCACCACTTCGTACTATTGCCATCGAGTTAGCACTGTCACCAACGCTCTGTGACGAACAAAGTGCACCCTGAGGATGGAATTTCTGCGATGGAAGTTCGCTGATTTTTGAATTCGTGAACGAGCAGCTTGCAGTATCTTCGAAAACGGACAGAACTCCAGAAGGATCACTGCTATTTCCAGATTTCAATATCGAGCCGACTCGTTGGATCGGACTTTTTGCTGTGAGACTAAAAATGAGTTCGCTGATCATCAGCTCAGTTCGCGGGTCCAATCGGAGAAGAGGCGGGAGGGTCGATGAATTTTCCGTCGGTTCTGACGAATCTTGACTTTGTTTCGACGGAAATGAGCCACTATTCGTATTAGTACCATTACCACCGTAGATTAACAACTTCGTATTCCTCGCTACTATATCTGCCATCAATGAATCTGAGATCGCTTTCCTCCCGTTTTTGTTATAGGGAAAAGACGAGAAGTCGTAGGTGTCTTCCAGACAATGCGGCGCAAACCAGAAGCAGTTCGCCACAAGTACTCCGAATGAATACCAGTCGCTTGAAACTGTCCACGGAATATTGCTGTCGAAGTTTGTTCCTTGATTCGCTACTTCGCTCTCCAGTGCCTCTAAAATCTCTGGCGCCAGATACTGGTGCGGCATCCGAAAGAGTTTGTCGCATATTGATAGCAGTGTACCATCTCCTCGATCCGGTTCGGTTTCTCCCTCAAAAATCGCGAATTCAAAATCCGTGATGCGCGGAACCAGCTTCTCGTCAAGCAAGATGCTCTGTAAGCGCACGTGCCGGTGGACGATACCAAAAGAATGGACATGCTGCAATCCACTCGCAATCCCTTGACAGATACCAACTAACTCGACACGCGCATGCTGGAAGATCGCCGGAGAAAAGGCAGTGCACTGTTGCGATTCGAAGGATTTCGATTTCTTCGTTGTGCCCGCCTGCACTATATCGAAAAATCCCTGTGTGCTCACGAATTGATGCAGATTCCCATTCGCTGCAATTGCGAGTGGAAACTGCAGATAGGAGGCTACGGAGGAGGCAGCTGTTTGACTGACAGTATTGTCATTCGTAGCATCATTATCTCTATTCGTCAGCCTTTCTGCAGACAGAGAACTGCTTCTCTTCTTTTTCTTATCTCCATCCAGAAAACAGAAGTCCGCCAGTGCCACGTTTTCTGCTTCGCTTCGCTCGACTAACTTTCTGAGCACGCGCACCTCCCTCTGAAAAGCAACACTATTTCGATCTGCATGCACCTTGAGGAGTACGGTAGGTTTTGATTTTTCGGGGTTGCTTTCAAGCCTTTTTTCAAGAGTTTCAGCACTTCCACTCCTCTTTTCGATACTGGTTTTCACGCGCGCACGAAAAAACACGGGCAACGATCCCCTACCCGCGTCTTCACAGCCTGCGGCATTCACCACCCGGCATTCGCTGCGCAAAGTTTCCACTGAAACGCTGTTCTTTTCTTTGACGGATTTGACCTTTTCGGGATCTGCACTGAAAACTGGAGTGAACAAGTCCCGTCGAAACCTCTCGAATTTGTCGTAGTGCTCGAGGCTCCACGTGGGAGGTTTCGGAATCGACAAATCCCTGCCGTCAGAACCAGCTGCGCGTGTTTCCTCATCTCCGACTGCCTTTTCGCATCCAGTCGCATTACCACTATTGCCACTACCAGTATTCGGAACCACCGCCCTCTCTACTACAATAACTTTCATGCAGTCCTTGCTTCCTGTTTTGATTTTTTTCATCCTGAGGAGATCCGAATCCGCGCAATACCACAACCGCTGCATAACTTCGGGAATGTTCGTTTTAGCTACATAAAGATCTACCAAACACCAACATCGCTGATACCAGCACTGCAGTTTCTCGGCGAGCTCAATCGCGGAGAAAAAACCAGTCATCTGTGCTTCCGTATTGACGTCCATACCTGCTGCTGTTTCGGGTTTCCGGGGCGTTTTGAGTAATCCTTGTCCTATCCCTGGTGTATTCTTTTTCTCCGTTTCTGTTGTGGCTTTCGTTTCTTTTTTCGTCTTCGCCGTTTCGAGGAGTCCTTTGATTTGAATCAGGACTGAGACGAACTGGTCCAAATCGAGTACCTTGGTGGAAGCAACGGATCGGGGATTTATATTAATCGGAATGAGAGAAGCAATGAAATCGAATTTGAATTCAGCAGGCATGTTCCCTAGACAGTTTCGACATTAAATTATTAATACATGTTTTCCACTGCATTAGGCCACTCTTTCGTCATTGACATTAATATCAGGTTCATGTTAATCTAGTATTATTACTACCGACAATAATGTTGTCCCGAATTTTCAAGTAGAACAATAGCCTACCACTTGTGTGAAGCAAGCTTTGGTCGTAGTGGATTCCACAGCCTGCGGTCGCTGTTTGCGTAGCCAGAGGCCGCTTGCGAGGGCAAGTTTTCGTTGCTCTAGTTCATTTGAATCTTCGTCGTTACACCCCGAATCCTCCGTCAATACATGCGAATCATTTCTATCATTTCTCGAGTCATTAGTCCTCTTCTCGAGTGCTGTCTTCGGTCTCCCCAACGATAAATTCAGCGAAAGCTGGAGACTCGCTCGCAGAGTCAAACCTGTAGTAACAGCCTTTTTCCAGAAAAGTCTGGAGTTTGCTGTCTCGGCAGTGAGGAGTTTGCTGCTCGTTTTGCTCAGGTTCGTTTCTTCGCTTCCCTTGCTGCTGCTCCTGTGGGCATCGAACGGGTTGGTATCGTCCGCCTCGGAAATCACAGCGCTGACGGCCGGCACCCAAGGGCTAGAATACCGAATAATCCAGTCAGCGATTCGGTCTGTGCTTTTCACAGCAGGGGGTGGAGTGTTCTGAGCGTTTCGGACGTTCTGATCTTGCTTCATTTTCAACAGTGCATCCAAGAAGCTTTCGGTCCATGCCTGCATCCAGTAATTTACTAGTGAAAGGCGTCGATCGCGGTTATTGCTGCCGGAGTTCAACGAATTGAGCATCTGTTTCGGGTCGGACTCAGCCTGAGTCTGCGCGTCCTGAGACTCCTGATCAAAAGCGCGCGCAAACTTCGCTAGTACATCATCAGCAACCCCACCGGCAGCGCCCACGCCGACATCACCCGGAACATCCGTAGCAGATTCAATTTCCCGTAACAATTCGGCGAAACGTTGTGTTAAAGACTGAGTTTCTTCGGCAAGGCCGCTTGTGTCGTCGTCGTTTGCGCCCGAACCTCTTCGAAAAACCCGAGACAGGATGAACCGGAAGAAATCGTCCCAAAAAGCAGATCGGGAGAGGATGGAGCTCTGGATTGAGGTGCTGATGAAGCTCCCCGGACGCGCATTGGCTGCCCCATAATATTCCTTCTCCACTTTAATGACGTCTATCAAACACCGGAACACAGAACAAACAGTGACGGGATCGAACAAGGATACCATCATGCGATCGGACTCTTTATTGGTTTCTACTTTTGAATTTCCATGATCAGCTTCAGCCCTTTCGCCCAACGTCATCTGCTCTTCCAACCTGTACCCCGCGTGTAGCCATGTCTCGATGAGGCGGAACAAAGCTTGGGATTTGCACAGTAGATCCTCTGAAAATCTCTCTGATTTTTTCTCCGATTCCTTTACATCAGCAACAAACCGCTGTTGCACACCCACAAAATCCCGGTGAAAGGAGGGAGGCGGTACCGAGGATTTCATTTTTTTCAATTTCCGATTGCTCGCATTCAATGTGACATGGCCGCTATTAGTATTTACATCATCGCCGCGATAGACTTGATTAATGATTTGCTTCAGCCGTAGGCATCGGAAGAGGAAAGTTTTGGTTGGGTTAACATAATTTTCGCCTCCATTTTCGCCATTCTTTCCGCTTTTCTCAGCCATTGCTTTTTCGAACCGGGCACCGAGGTCGAGGACAGGATTCGCAACATCAGGGTCAGCGTCCCCTGAAGTATCACTGCTATTATCAGCTTCATCAAGGTTGTCTCCGACATCAGTGCTTTTGCCTTCCACTTTCCCCTTGTGTTTCCTTTCTTTCCCATCATCCGCTCCTTTTTGCTGCTTCAGGAGATGCTTCTTCCGAATTTTCGCGACTTTTCCTTCAAGATTTTCATTTTCTTTGGGGTCTTTTCGTGCAGAATCTTTTGGGTTACCAGTGCTACCACCCTTGAGTTTATGTCCAAGGCCAGCAGCTCTGAGATCTCTTACATACGCACCCACACCAAAACCATCATGGGACGGCACCTTATTAGTAGTCTGCCACTCACTATCATGCCATCCATCGTCCCGCCAGCCATCCTTTCCCCATGATCCATCGTTCTGCCAGTCCGCATCAGCCCATCCGTTGCCATGGGTATTCTCTCCTTCGCCAGCTCCTCCGGCAGCCTGCTTCGCTGAATCGGCCTTCGCTCCTTCTGACATTTGATTCGGTGATGAACCTTTGACCCCAACGTTCGCCACAAACCGCTGGCGCTGGCGAGGAGAGATGTCGCAACTGTCGTTGACGTTCGGAGAACAATCAGGGCTATTATTCGCGTCTTCGGGCGAATAACGAGGCGACTCTTGGGGACTCAAACTCGGGCCCCTGATCGGCAAGTCCTGCTGAGGCATCTTGGTTAGTTGTTCCACCAGTTTTCTCGAGCCAGATGGACTCGGGCTAAGTCTGCCGGTTTGAACTAAGCTATTAGGAATGCGGAGTGCCTACGGGATCCGAGTAACCTTTGATGTTATATCATCATTCAAATGTGACATATGCAATAATGCATATTAGATCAACAATATGGCCCACACGAATTTCAATCAAGACCAAAAATTGCATCGCATTCTTTGAAAAAACAAACACCGTAGTTATCTTGGTTAAGTCTCGTGTCGCTCATGGTTCTCGAAGTTCCAGTTCGTTGTTTCTCGAGTTTAGTTTCTCACCAGCCTCTGTGACTGGCAATGATTAACATGATACTTGATATGGTCAGACCTTGTGAGCCGCATAGTACATGTGCCACTCCAGATGAAACGTTGTTGCCAATAATAAATATTGATACTCATCCCAAGAAACTCTCATTCATGTTCACAAGAAACGATGCCTCACGAAACACCCGATGTTGTGATTACCAATGACCCACCGTGCCCACGTTGTAATACCTTAATATCTTATCTTAAATAACCGACGTTGGAATAAGTACTGAGTGTCATCAGAATCTTGATCCCAGTTCCATTCGTCCGACTTCCGTCGTTCCGGTCTCCTCGCTTCCATCACTCTCCATCCAAGCCTAAAATATCCCTAAGTCCCTAAATAAGCTTGCCTCAGTCGCCTCCCGGCTTGCGCCTACCGCTGCGCTCAGGCTCGTTGTCACGCGCAGAGGAACCTGGAGTTTCCGTTGATAGACATTCTGATTGAGGAAAGCCGTCACGACACCACCTGAGATTTTCTGTTGAAGTGCGCTCATTGTGTTTCCACTGTTTCCTAAACTCAAGTCTACGACATCCGAAGTATTCATATCATGCTGGTCTTTCCTTCTGCAACTGAAATAGTGTTACACTGATTATCTTTACAGTGACATGCGCTTAATATATGTAGAGTTGCCCTAATACTATGATCATATCCTCAGTATGATCCATTCTCACGTCCAGTCCTCAACGGTCTCGCACGGCGGATTATGCCAGACATACAACTACTCAATGCGATCATCGTCAATCTTACGTCCGGTCCTCGACGGTCTCGCACTGGGAGGATCGCCGCCTTTTGCGGCACTCGGACGAGTCCGCCTCGCCGAAGACGGAACGTCAGATCCAGAGGCTCGGGAGCGGGTGGTGCTGGGGTGAAAGTTGGTAGAAATGTCGAAAGTTGTTAGAAATATGTTGCGGGCAGAAAACATTTAAGTAACTTTAAGCTGCATTTCCGGTTACTATTCAAAGTTTGCCCACATAATTTTGTTTTGACCATAATTTTGTCCCACCACTATTTTAATATCATCATGGTCCTCCTCACTCTCCGCCCCGCCGCGCGGCTTCTGCTTGAGTTCGGTTCATAATCATGATGGATAAAACAAATTTTTCCTCACTCTGCCCCCGCCCCGCGCCCCCTGCTTCGGTTCATGATCGATAGGGCGCGCATGCCGACATAATAAACCAGAAAACCCACTAGCCCAGTGATACTGAACGCAACGATATACAGGAACATCGAACCGCCGCCGCCGGCTGCCGCGTCTGGAGAGTTTCAATTTTTTTTGAAGTTATGCTTAGTGTAACGTAAGTAGGAATATTACATTAAAGCTTGAAAGTTTTAACAGGAACATGCTCCGGCCACCGGAGCTATAAAATAGTGGTAATCAAAGTTATGTATGTTGACATCCCATCGCATCTTATGAAATCGTACCGGTTTTCGCAGTGTCGAGTTGCCTGTCAATGGATGTTGAGGGTGCTTCCGTTGGTTTTTCAGTTGGTGCTTCAGTTGGTGCTTCAGTAGGTGCACGAGCTGGTGCAGGAGCTTCCGTTGGGGCTGCGGTTGGGGCTGCGGTTGGGGCTGCGGTTGGGGCTGCGGTTGGGGCAACGGTAGTCGCAGCTTGAGTTGTAGCCGCCACTGTAGTCGCAGCTACAGTTGTAGTAGGAGCTGCAGTTGTAGTAGTCGCAGCAACAGTTGTAGTCGCAGCCTCAACGGTTGTAGTTGCGGCACCAGTTGTGGCTGCAGCCGTAGCCTCGCCCGTTGCAGCCGTAGTCTCGCCCGCTGCAACTGTAGCCTCTGCTGGAGCCTCTGTGTCACTCAAGAACATCCCGGTACGGATTCCGCCTCTGCTGAGAAGACTATCGGCGGAAAGGAGTTTTCGATAATTCTCTGCGCTGTGAGTATTACTATCACGATTCCGGGAGTTCTCCATGTTGAGAAGTGACGATGGCTCCGCTGTTTCTGCGGGCTTTGGACCTGCCGCCAGCGTCCACTGCTCGGTCCTACGGATTTTCCTCGCCTTAGTAGCACCCCTGACTCCACTGGCATCCGCATCCACATGAATATCGGCAGATGCGCCGCTCTCCGGCTTCCTCTCATTCTGCAGGCTCAAAGTGCTCAATTTAGCACTATCCTCAACCCTGTTATTGGCATCGTTACTACTGCCATCGTTCTTATTCCCATTCATTATCTCATCCATGATTTTATCGTCTTCTGCAGCATCTCTCTCGTTCATTATTTTGTCCTCCTGCTCCACCTCTCTCTCAACCTCCCTCTCGACTTCTCCGTCGGGATTGATGGCTACTGCCAACTCGACATTATGATTCAGGTTCTCATTACCAGCGGTTTCCTTTCCGCTCTCTCGGTTTTCTTTCCGGTTGTTCGACATTGTCGCGTCTGTCTTCTCGCTCTCCACCCAGGTGTCTCCTCTGCCGGCATCGGCCGTCTGAGTTGCGCCAGTGTCAACTTCTTCCTGCGCGCGGATACCCGCGCTTCCCGCGGATACTGGCATCTTGAGGGTGACTTTTTGGTACGTAAGGAATTACTGGGTTAATAAGTAATATGGTGCTGGCTATTAATACTGGGAAATATGATCTGAATTATGGCAATGCATCGCCTTCGGAGAATATTCAACTTCAACACTTGTCATAAACACCACCCAACTTTGACACTTCCTAAGTAAATAACACAATGCAATTTCAGTCCCCGCGCTCGAGTAAAACCCATTACTTATTTCAATGGCGATCACGAAACCAAAATTTCAATAAAAACCCAAAGGAAGTTCGCTAGTCTATGGTTGCTGCGTAATCATTTCACTGGAACCTCTACTGCAGACTGCGATGCACATGATATTTCCTTCATGCTTCATGAACTTCGTAAATTGATGAATTGTATGTAGAGTATTCACTCGTACTTGGCAGCATGTACTTAATCAGTTATATTTTTCACATCTTCTCCATTATCCCCTCCACCTCTTTGATTTTCGAATCTAACATTTTCCCGAAATCCCGATAAGCATTATTCAGATTCCGATATTGCAACTTCATCTTTTCAGATCGAATATTCAACGTGTCGAAGTCCCCACTACAAAAGTGCTCGCTCATATCTTCGCCGCTGTGCGCAGCCAAAACGCAAGATTGTAGTTGGGGTTTGATGAACGGGGAATCGGTTGAAGGATCTTCTGAATCTTTACTACTTTCCTGATTTGAATCTTCGTTGCTATTTCCCTTGCTATCTCCCCCTTCCCCTTTGCTTTTTGGCTGCCACAGGTCGGTGATGTTTTGCTTTTTGGATTGCCAAGTGCCGAAAGAATCCAGCAACTGGGAGACGCCATCGGAGAGGGATTGGAGCTGTGGTGGAGAAATAATGCGAATTTGACGAGGACAATTCAAGGCTAAGAGAGGTGAATTCCGAAGCATTGAGGCTTGTTGGATTTGAATTTATTGAAATTTGAGGCCGATTCGTTCTTGTATGAAAATTCGCGAGACAGTTGAACATGAACAAATAATTTCCATCTCCTCCTCACCGCATGCTCCAGATCCTGTGGGACCAGGCCTTTGGGCATTCTGCTACAAGGACAACCCAGAAAAGCGAACCCTGGCGAGATTGCGTGCGTGATTCAGGACGATTTTGCAGCGGACGGCGAGGGACATTCTATGTGAGGAGGGACATTCTATGTGAGAGTATTGTAGGCGGGTGAGGGTTAATTTGAATTAGGGTTATTGTTGCAACTGGCGGCAGGCGGATTCATGCGTGCCTGCTCCACCTGTGCAAATCTTCGACGATACAAAGTCTATTGGTAATGCCGTTACATGTTCACTGACGCCTAACAGTTTGAGATTGGGAAATTTCAACGACTGGTTTGCGGTTAAACCCAGTGAACATGAGACATGCAATCCATGAACATTCGATAGACTAGAGTTGAAGACATACAAAAATCCAGACACCAATGACCCGACTGCCTCGAAGCTGGAAAAAAATGAGTACTTGTGAACAAAAAAACTGGGTATATTGGGGTTTCATCCATGTTCCACCGCAGGCGGACTCCACCACATATCTGTTTGGTATGAACCGCACACGCTCTCTCAAGCGCTATGCCTGGATTGTCGCTAGTTAGTACCGCCTACGGTGCTATGAGCTCAGTAAAGTTTAAGATTTCGCTCCCACTGAAACCTCTCGACTCTCAACTCTTCCTCTCAAATCAATTGATAGCCACGCTTAAAAGCCCAGAATAATCCCTAAGCCGCCTCCATACTTCTCGCCCCAATCACTAGCGCAAAAGCCGCCCTCAGCTGGATGAAATCTAGTTCTTTCCCCGCGAAGGATAAACCTTCATTTTGCTTCAATTTGCTTGCTACCAGGACTTGAAGCTTGGGCTTCGCCTTCATCAGCCTCGCGGTAAAACAAACGTTTTCTTGTTGCACAAGGTCCAGCTCGATCTTTCGCCTCTTCGTGATGCGGTTGGAGGAGGACTCCTGAGGGTGAGGGAGATTGATTTAAACTCTTCTTGATGGCATGTATAGTCTGAACGATATTGTTAAACTTGAATTTAACACTCAGTTTTGATTTTCAAATTGACATATACACCAAACGAATAATCCTGTTCATCCTCCCCCCTCACCGGTATATCTCTGGGATCCGGACTCAACAATTTCTCCCTGTATTTCACATACAACATGCAACACGCCTGCTTTCCGAACTGCGTTATTTCGAAGGAGTGCTCTCGGCCGTGACGACCCCGAGTGAAGTAGCATTTCTTCTCTTCGAGGTTTTTCATGGCGGCCCAGGCCTAGGAGAGTGAAATTGTTTAGTCAAATTCGGGTTCCTAATTATTGGGGAAAGAGGTCGTTGAGTATGGGATTGACGGGGAGTAACATAAATTAGAATTTTGAATAATCCACTACATTTTCTTCCTCCTACCCCAAACATCCTCCCCGCTTCAAAATGGGCCTCCATACAATAACTCTTACCCCAAACATCCTCCCCGCTTCAAAATCTGCCTCCATATCTGAATCAACGTGTTTCTGCCCCGCCATTATAATATCCGCCCTGACGAGTTCTATCGTGGGCATTTTCGCCAAAAACCGCGCACTACACAAATCAACATCGTCGTGGAATTCGGAGAGATAGTCGTCGCCTTCCTTCTTTAGGAGGTACTTGTCGAGATCGAATTTATCCTCGGTGACCATTGCTTCCATGAAACACATGAGGATACCTTGAAATTGACGATGAAAGTGAATGTCAGAATGGTAGTGATTCAATTGACCTTATCATGTGGAGTACATGAGGATAAGTACTTAATTAAGTACCTCTTTTTCGAGCACATGCACCAGAAATGAATACAATGTTCTTCGATTCCAGAAATCAGATTCAAATGACCTTTCGCAATTCGCTTTGGCTCACCATAAGCCCCTCCCCTATACTTCATCCTCCCAATATAAGTCTCCGATTCGTCTTGTTTTGTCCTCAAAACCTCGTTTTGTCTTTCTCCCCCTAAAGCCGACAAATTTGAAACAACATTCCGGTGCTCGCGCCACGCTGGGTCGCCGCGAGGGAATGAGTTGTTGTTTGAGGATGACGATGATGGATCATTTTGGATTTCCAGCTCGTCATTGCCGTCGTCATCGTCCAATAAACGGATCCGCTTACGTCGCGGCTCGCCGTCAGGGCGGTCGGACATCGTGAGGATTGTTTAACTTGCGGGGGGAAGAGGGGGAGATCAGATGGGGATTGTTTGATTTTCTGAATTTCCAGTGAGACGGGTTTGCTTTTGTTTTGATAGTTATGTTTGGGATCCTCCTGAACGATAGAAACGCTAGGAATGTGTTTTTTGATTGAAGGAAAAAGATCGATCGGACTGTCAACCAAAGATGTTTTTTCTGACCGTTGATTGACATCGAAACGATGAGATTGACATCATGATCGAAACTTCAACTAGCGCGTCATTGTTTAATTGAACAACACTTGGACCTCGACTTCCCTGCAACTTCAATAAATTACACTGCCTGCAAATTATACAAATTGAAAAACAATTGGTTGCTGCCGGTGACTTCGAATCGTATACAGCACACATATATGGTGTATATGTACACGTATATACATGAGTCGTGGTTCCAATCGATGGCAGTGGGACTGGGTGCCGCCGATCATCCGATGTTCTGAATCTAACGTGTACAATGCTTCGCCATGTTTCGACGCTGAGTCTCTAGTAAAGCCTTACCCAAGTGCGGGGGATTGGGGAGGCCCGAGGGGGTGTATCTCAGCATTAATTACTAGCGCGGTGTCGCTCGGCTAGTGTAATGCTGGTCTCAACGCTAGTGTAATGTCGATTCATGTCGCTTCAATGATATTTTACAATGCACTCCACAGGGAGCTTGCACATGGCGTAGAACGCGTAATAAATTTGATCATTTACTGGTCATCTAGGCCATGTAGTATGACTACTATGAATTGACATCTCAAATGTACAATGAGTATTTTCCGCAAATGAAATCGGGCACCCGCAGTCTCCCGCTAAATAATCTAAATTCTTGAATCTTCCAAAATTACTTTTCCCCTCAAATCGGCGTATACAGCTCAACTCGGCGTATACATCTCAACTCGGCGTATACAGCTCAACTCGGCGTATACAGCATTTTCCCCGGCGTCAAAATCACCGAGTTCCTGTCGCTGAGCCGACTGCCCACGCTTCTCATATCTGATCCCCCGCTCTTCCTTCTTCCTGCTTTGACCGCAATCCCATGCTCCAAATCACCTTCCTCCAGTCGGATTCCACGCTTCTCCCCTTCCGGAATCGCTCGTTTCGGGCAACAACTCCGCGCACCCAAGCAGAATAGCCCATACCCAATGCACATAAACGCACCCAAAAAACTCGCCATCGAAAAGCCGAACCACTTATTAATAAAAGCTCCGACCACAGGGCCGAAAATGAGTCCTCCCTGCTGAAAGATGTTGAAGAGTGTGACGACGGCTTCGGTCTGCTGGGGATTCATGGTGACGTTGGGTCCGCCGCAGGCGGCTTCTTTCATGGCAGGCAGCGTAGGGATAAGGACTCCGGCTTGGCCGATTCCCAGCACGAACAGGATGATCACTTCGGACCAAAATTTTACGTCCCAGGAGAGCTGGGGAGAAAATTGATATTGTTTTTTGCTAATACGTGAGCTGATCCTAGTATTCTTGAATCCTAGTAGTAGTATTCTTGAGGCATTTTGATTTTGTTCTCATTCTGAAATGAAATCTGACTTGTGCTAAAGCTGAAACAATTTCTAGTCAATGAAATGATATTCCACAGTTCCTTACATCCGCCGACCTCGCTCCCAACACGAGCAAGCAGAATCCCGAGCACAGGACCCCCGGTATGAGCACCCGCACATACCCAATTCGATCTCCCAGATAACCGGCGGGGACCCCGACTATCGAATACACGAGAGAGAGCAATGCCAGCATGTATCCGATTTCGGTAACCTGGAGGAGTTTGGATGCCAGATGGGGTTTGGAAGGTTAGTATGGAAGGTTAGTATGGTTATTGGTAGGGTGGGTTGGTTTTTGCTGGATTCAATTGGTTTGAAGTTGCTGAGAAGACGGTATGACTTCGTTGTTTACGAAAGAATACAAATAATGGATCGCCTTACCGTCAATCCCAGGTACTGATATCCATGAATAGCGTAGATCGGCTCGATTAGACCGAATACGCAGGTCCCCAGGAACAGAATACCAGCCGGAATCATCAACTTTAGGTGCATGAGCTGGGGAGGGAGAGATTGGATATTGAATTAGGCTGATTAAACTTAAAACCGGCATAGACTTTAACTTAGTGCTTTATTTAAATAGTACCGTGGACAAGTTCATAATACTGTGAATGACAATGTAATCTCACCGCCCACAACCTCCCCAGTGCTGACGAGTTGGCGTCTGTTGAATTTGTGTCCTCCACTGTCGCTCTACTGTCTCGGTTGGGATTCCTTCGGGTGTTTTCCTTGGCTTCGATCCGATTTAATAGAAACACAATCGGAATAACGACCAGAACCATCAGCCCGCCGACGACGAATGGGAAGGCGAAGCTGGGGGAGAATCATTAAGTCTATCAGAAAGTCTATCAGAAAGTCTATCAGAAAGTCTATCAGAAAGTCTATCAGAAAGTCTATCAGAATGTCTATCAGAATGTCTATCAGAATGTCACTCAGAATGTCACTCAGAAAGTCACTCAGAAAGTCACTCAGAAAGTCTATCAGAATGTCTATCAGAAAGTCACTCAGAAAGTCTATCAGAAAGAAAGTCTATCAGAAAGAAAGTCTATCAGAAAGAAAGTCTATCAGAAAGAAAGTCTATCAGAAAGTCTATCAGAAAGTCTATCAGAATGTCTATCAGAAAGTCACTCAGAATGTCACTCAGAATGTCACTCAGAATGTCACTCAGAATGTCTATCAGAATGTCTATCAGAATGTCTATCAGAATGTCTATCAGAAAGTCTATCAGAAAGTCTATCAGAAAGTCTATCAGAAAGTCTATCAGAAAGTCTATCAGAATGTCTATCAGAAAGTCGCTCAGAAAGTCACTCAGAAAGTCTATCAGAAAGTCTATCAGAAAGTCTATCAGAAAGTCTATCAGAATGTCTATCAGAATGTCTATCAGAATGTCTATCAGAATGTCTATCAGAATGTCTATCAGAAAGTCTATCAGAAAGTCTATCAGAAAGTCTATCAGAATGTCTATCAGAAAGTCACTCAGAAAGTCTATCAGAAAGTCTATCAGAAAGTCTATCAGAAAGTCTATCAGAATGTCTATCAGAATGTCTATCAGAATGTCTATCAGAATGTCTATCAGAAAGTCACTCAGAAAATCACTCAGAAAGTCACTCAGAAAGTCACTCAGAATGTCACTCAGAATGTCTATCAGAATGTCTATCAGAAAGTCTATCAGAAAGTCTATCAGAAAGTCTATCAGAAAGTCTATCAGAATGTCTAGCAGTCTTACCCCCCTGCCCCTTCCAGTAACGATCCTATCGGTGGTCCTGCTGTAAAGCCGGCGCCGATCATCACTTCATTTAGGCCCATAACTTGACCCAAGCGGTCGGCGAAACGGTCGGCTACCTTATTTTTTTGGGAAACGCTCCGCTACCTTATTTTTTTGGGGAACAGGCTGAATTTTTTCCATGCGGTATGGTTTCAACTTGTTTGTCCATATTTATAGCTATTGAGCAGTTCACTTCGATTTTGGATCGGCGCTTAGGAATGCCCTTCATCCGTTAATAGAATAATCCGTCATCCTTCTTGCTAATGATCCATCCAATCCCACCCCACCATGCTAAATATCGCCAAATTGCAGCCTGCTGCTCCTGCTCCTTGCATCACACGCATGGACAGCCAGAGAAACGTTATTGTAGATGGATCACTCGAAACTTGATCCGCATACCCAAAGAGGAAGGCGGAGACGCCTTGGAGCTGGGGGAGGGAAGTGAGAAGTTGAACGGATGAGCGGAGCTCATCTGATATGTAAGTAAGTGGGAAGCGGGGGAGGATACAGGGAAGGGTTGCAGATGGTGACGTATTCAATTTAAGTGATGATTCACATTTCAATTTATTTCAGCATATGCACAGAGAATAATATCACCTGGTCCGTCCCTTCTTACCGTCAACCCCGCATACAGCACCCATATTCGCCCGTACTTTGCAGTCAGTGCGTTCATTGTGGGGGAGAGGCTGGAGTGAATTTTCGTTTTTATTCGGATCATGACATTGGACTTTTTTCCATATGGTTTCAACGTTTCCAACTAACATAGTTCGAAATATGAATATTCAATCACAATTTTCCTCACGTCAGAATCGCAAACGGGAAGACGGCAAAAATGATGCCGACCCAGACCACATCGATATTAAGCTCCGCGCAGTGCCTTGGCATGAAGGGGGCGATTAAGGAAACCAGGAGATTACTCGTAAACCCAATAGCACACATACACGTTATGTAGAGGAAATTAACCAGCTTCGTCTGCGTCCTGCTGCTGTTGAGGCTGCGGGGATTTGAACCGGAATCATTATTGCTCCGGGAATTGTTGTTGCTGTGATTGCCATTCGATGAATTGCTATTGATATTGTTGTTTCGGTTGATTAGGAGGGGCTCGGCCAGGTCCCCATTCTGCCCGGGAGGACGCCGCGGGGCGGCATCGTCAATCGACATCGTGTCAATTTATGAAGGAAAAAAGGCTCAACTTATGATTCTGAAGTTCAAGTTGACCATACGCTGGCAAAATACATAGCAATACGCACGTTCCTTCTTGGAAACTCCTATGAGTACCAGGCGTTTGTTCGCATTTAAAGCAGTGTCCTAATTTCAACATTGTGAGGTTCGAAAGATTTGGATTTTCACTTGCTGCCTTATAATCAATAGTAAATCATGATGTACACACTTCACGTAGGTGCTAAATATTAATCTGGCTTGGGAAAGATCAAATTCAAAATTGCAAGTACAGCTTTGGGGGAGCTTGCATAGGATACAAACAGAGGCAACTCGGGATTGGCATACCTCCACCCAACCAAGCCTGCTCCCTGAGAGATTGTAGTTCCGATCACGCACTCAATATTCAACTTGCTGAACTGACTGTTGTAACATTATTTTTTAGTTTATTTACTTTGCGGAGGCACACACTCATCACACAGATCAGACGTTCGCTCAATACAATATCGTATCGTACGCTTGAGCGCAAAGCAGTTTTACGTAATGGATGTCGCCATTGTCAAACAATATCATGCGTATGCTGTTTTCACAGTACCGAGTTTTTGAGAGTTCCGTTTGATCATCATGATGATCCAAATAAAATCGAGTTCAACTTGTGGTTCCAATTCACTCCTGAGTTTCCCCTCCCATGAGCTTCCTACAGTTCGCGACTACCGCTGATCCGAGCTTCCAAGAAAAATAACTCGCCACACCTAGAGGCAGCGCCACGTACTGAAACAGCAGAAGGGGCCAAACCGGAGGCGGACTCTTCGATAGCAATACTTGTGTCTTCGTGAAAAGCGAATCCAGATGCTCCTGCGCTGAAAGGAGGTGCAAGTGGCATTGTAGAAGTTGGGTTCGCTTCGGAGAGGTTGCTATGGCTTGAACGGCTTGAGTAGTTCCGGGAGCATCCCGAGGAGCGACCTGAGGGTCCTGGGCGCCAGCATGTTGTCTGGTTTCGGCGATGGCAGATAGGAGGGAGAAGGAAAGTTTAGGTGGTTTCGAGCTCACACTACTATTATTATGCGCTCTTCCAGAAGTTGTTCCGTTCGAAGTATGAAAGTCTGGACCTCCGTGACCTCCCTCGAAACTCGAATGTGCTCCGAGCAAGCTATTGGTCAATGGCAAGGATTCCAGTGCGGAAAGGTGATTTTTTGTCTTTTTCTCATGCTCCTCGATTCGCTTCCCTATCAAATCCTGGCCGGCCGCAGTACCGCCACCGGACTGTATCGCTTCCGCATAAGACGCTAAGGAACCAGTTGGGGTCCTTTGGGATTTCTGGTCACTGTGATTTATCTCAGCAGATGTAGTAACATTTTCGCTCTCGTTTGCGGCGCTGATATTGTCCGTACCCATACGTCCCTGTTCTCCCTTCATCTCATCCTCCAGCATCATAATTTCACCCTGCACCTCCTTTCTCGCTTTTTCTGCAAGCTCCACTTCTCGCAGCAATCCTAAGCATTCTTCCCCCACGATCTCATTCACTAGGACCATCATCGTGCGCGGCTTCCGCAGTTTTTGGATCGCGACCACTTCTTGCCGCATGTATAAAGCTCGTTCCCGGACGAGAATACTATAAATTTGAGGGCAAGACAACCGAAGGAGCCGCTCGAAAGCGGATTCGGAGGAGGCTGGTGTGTTCATGTTCCCATTAAATTGGAAACCGGGGGAGAACACGTCTCTTGTGTTGGCGTTCAGCTTATTTCTGGTGGCCGAAACCCGACTCGCATCCACGAAAGATGAGACGCATGAAACGAGAGCTGCAGATGAGATTTGAGGGGCAGTTGTGAAATTATTTTGATCAATATCAGTGCTTTTGGTATTTTTGTTTGTCGCAGAAGTGGCCTTGATATCCGAATCGTTCAGAGTATGATCGCTGTGACTCATGCCCCGCCTCTTTCGCGCCGCACCGGAGAGACCAAGCGAATCAGATAATGATGGGGATTTCTTCGGACTGTCAGCACCTTGATCAACTAAGGACATATACTCACCACTCCCTCCACTCAAATTCTGATGCTCGCCTGAAGTTTTACTCCCACTACTACTAGCTTTTATTTTCTGCGCTCGATCGACTGTCGCTATGAGAGTCCCTATACCCGTACTATTAGCATTACTACTCGAACCACCATCAGTATTGCCACTTGAATTACCATCAGTATTACCACCCGCCGATATCTTGTACATTTCGTCTCCGAGCATCATTTGATTCGCTATCGGTTCTGCTTGTTTTACAGTATCAACCCTCAACCCAGCCGCCGCATATTTCAGCAAGTTTGACAACGTCTTCGGCTGCAGTAATAATCTATGCGCCCGATCTCGCGAGGTCTGTTCGTTGCGATCAATCGGAAAAATCGCGGAATTAACGGATTTCGCTGAATGTAAAATCGGTGAGAGGTCTCTTAATCTGAAGAGGCCGCCGTGGAGGTGACCTAAGAGGTCGAACCGGGAGAGGATTTTGTTGTATACAGCCGATAGGGAACGCGAGGGTTGCCGCTGCAGGTGCCAGTAGGGGGGTAGTAGATTTGACTGGGATGTTGGCAAGTTCGGGGTGTGTGGCGATGTAGGGGGCGCGTGGGAGGTTTGCCTGGGTAGGGATGTTTGATAATGTCATTGAAAGAAGCTCGCCTGGTTTAAGCTCTAATGGTTTGGAATGTGTGATGATATTAAATTTCAATATTTACTCAAGTATACTACCATTCCCGTTAATTTTCCCTCACTTCATCCTTCCCCGACACAGCTCGACGCATAGCACCTCTGGACGCGAAGCCTGGATCATGTTCACCAGATGTTGGTGGTGCGCGCCGCGACCTAACAACGCCACATACACCACCGACTCTCCGATGCGGAGGGTTTGGATGCTCATCTTGGGGTTCAGTTCGACCTAGTACTGTCAAAAGTATTGTAATTTCTCTATTATAATTTGCACTAGTTAAATCTACTGCTCACTGGAAATCGGATTCGGGTAATGATTAATAAAGCAAATACAAAGCTAGGATTAATGTCAAAACGACGAAGTTACGAACGTGCCACACAGGAAAACGAGTCTCACCTTCTCCGTCAAGATGGATTGTCTACATTACCATATAAGCGGGTGTCCAAACTCCTCGATTTGGGTCCACGGTGGCTCTTACCTCCTTCGTCAAGATGGATTGCCTGCATTACCATACAAGCCATTGTCCAAACTCCTCGATTTGGGTCCACGCTGCCTCTCACCTTCTTCCTCAAGATGAATTGCCTACATTACCATATAAGCGGGTGTCCGAACCGCTCGATTTGGGTCCTTGGTCGTCAATCTTTAGGCCCAACGTCCGAATCAGACAAGATGTAAACTAGACATTCGGACTGCCATAAAATTCTCCCGAACCGAGCTGACGCCATTTTTGTCAATAATTCTGTCTGCTAACCCATAATGGATGATTTCTCTCACCCATAATGGATACGCCGGATGGAAGCCTTTTTGAATCTGGGTACACAGTCTAGCGGGCTCGGTTTTGGATAATTTCTCTCACCCATGCTGGATGCGCTGGGTGGAAGCCTTTTTGAATCTGAGTACACAGTCTAGCGGGCTCCGTTTTGGACAATTTCTCTCACCCATAATGGACACGCTGGATGGAACCCTTTTTGAATCTGGGTACACAGTCTAGCGGGCTCGGTTTTGGATAATTTCTCTCACCCATGCTGGATGCGCTGGGTGGAAGCCTTTTTGAATCTGAGTACACAGTCTAGCGGGCTCCGTTTTGGACAATTTCTCTCACCCATAATGGACACGCTGGATGGAACCCTTTTTGAATCTGAGTACACAGTCTAGCGGGCTCCGTTTTGGACAATTTCTCTCACCCATAATGGACACGCTGGATGGAACCCTTTTTGAATCTGAGTACACAGTCTAGCGGGCTCCGTTTTGGACAATTTCTCTCACCCATAATGGACACGCTGGATGGAACCCTTTTTGAATCTGAGTACACAGTCTAGCGGGCTCCGTTTTGGACAATTTCTCTCACCCACAATGGATACGCTGGATGGAACCCTTTTTGAATCTGAGTACACAGTGTAGCGGGCTCCGTTTTCTGTGGGCTCCAATCCGGTCCATAATTCTGCCTGCTAACCCACATTGACGGGCGTTTTAAGAGATGCCCCAGGCGTCAGCCCCGATCCGGTTCTGAATTCTGCCTGCTAACCCACATTGACGGGCGTCTTAGAAGATGCCCCGAGCGTCAGCCCCAATTCGATCCATAATTCTGCCTGCTAACCCACATTGAGGAGCGTCTTGGAAGCTGTCCCGCTAACGCACATTGACGGGCGTTTTTGGAAACAACCCAAGCACAACTCTTCAACAAATCCAGAACCTTCGAATTTTGACCCGCCAAAAAACGACATTTACCCATTCCAGAGTAGTCAAAAACGGTTCCAATATTGGGGAAAGGGAGAGGAGCCCTCTTCAGCTGATTCAAAACCCTCGAAATTTGACCCGCCGGAAACGACATTTCCCCATTCCAGAGTAGTCAAAAACGGATCCAATATTGGGGAAAGAAGCGCGAGTCGTCTTCACCTGATTCAAAACCCTCGAATTGTCACCCGCCGGAAACGACATTTCCCCATTCCAGAGCAGTCTCTTTTTTTGACACATCGCCACTCTGACGCGTCGGCACCGTATCTCAAAATTGGGGACCCAGGGGAGAGGCAGGAGTCCTCTTCAGCTGATTCAAAAGTTTCAAATTTTCACTCTCCAAAAAGTGGCGTCGGCGATTTCGATTCGGCTAACCTGATCATATGGTTCAAGCAACAAATGAGCATAGTTTGAAGAACGCAAGCATACCTCACAGGAAAACGAGTCATAATCTTTTTTGACGAAAATAAAATGATGATGATTTGAGACTGATGGGTGAAAAGATTGAATCCACCACTGTGTTATCAGAGACAACTCGCAAAACTCAAGTTCCAAATAGTAACTCACTTACTTACTTCTAATAAGTAATAAGAAACACAATAGTCCTTCGCCAAAAGGTGTTCAGATTCCTGTGCCGGTGTTTGTGCTGCAGCTTATGCGCATGTGTTTCTGAGACAGTCAATCATATCTTTCCATGATGGTTTCTTTGTGTTTCTTGCCAGCATATGCTACATTTGTAGGTGGCGGCATTCAAAATTCTATCCAGTATTGCAAATCAAACTTCTATCCATTATTGATTCACCGCATTTTTCCTCTTCCGAAACGAGTAGTATTGAACGACCACTCACTAAATTCTAATTACTGATCCGCCGCCAGCGGTTCCGCTTCCTCGAGTAGATGTTCTCCCTGGTAAATCAGAACATACCCGAACATCATCATCACCGCTGCCCCCACCAAGAGAATCAGTACGTGCAAACATTTCCGCAGTTTTCCAATCTCCAAATGAGTAGTACGGCCACTTCTCCCAACGTGAAGTCGCTCGAACGCGGTTGTCCCCCAGTTTTGGCGGGCGATAGTCTTGCTCACGGCGACGATATCCATGCGAGTTGAGAGTGGGTTGTTCTTCAAGTTAGCATCTGGCTGGTCAATGATCCGCAATGCCTCTCGTGCCGGTATGCCGCGTGAAGTCACTGAACGCGAATTCTGACTGTTTGAATGATCATCACGATCAGAGTCTCCCTCTTCCATTATTTCCTCCGTAAAGCCTAGCCTAAAAGCGTCGCCCCAATTCGCCCTGCAAACATAATGCAGAATGATCGGAAGGATCATTTGTAGAAGTAAAACCAGCATCGCAGTACACATCACAACGGTTTTCCGAATTCCGACCGCTGTCCAGCGTTGTTCTGGACGTTGCTGGTTGAAATTCTTTCTACTACTTGAAAAGACATCAGCTTGGCTTCTGGTTAGGAGGGGAATAAATGCGATCACAACTAGCAGTGACACGAAAACCGTCCGGCATATCAAGCTTAGTCTTCTCGAGGGTTTCACCTCTGTGGATTCGGTCATCAGAGGCCGACACCGGAAAATCTTCGTCACAATGAAATCGCATGCGTCGAAAATGCAAGCTACGAAACGCGGCCAGAAACCTACTGATTCAGTAACTGAATTTGATTTCCCGACACCTACAACCAACGAGCACCCATGCATATACTGTGCAACTCGATGCACCCCTCGCTCCCAACTTCCTATCAGTGGAGCGACACAAACGAGAAAGCTCCACAACGCGAGCAGCATTAGGCTGACTTTCAGTCCCCAGGACTCTCGCAGAACCTCGTTCCCCAGAAACAGCAATCTTGTTCTGCGATCGCCAGACGTTTGGTGGCCAACGTAGGCGAAGCAGATCATCAGAGCGAAGGAAAGGAGTTGTGCCGTCAGTACTGCCGTTTTAGGATCTGAACAGAACGTGAAGGTGAACCAATTCACATCTGTTGGTCTGTAACTCCGGCGACGGAGGCACCAGATGCACGAGGAAACGAGAGAAGAGGGTTTACTTTTGTTGCTGCCATCGATTTGAGTCGTTTCGGTGCCGGCGGAATAACTTGCATTGTTTCCGCGCTTCGTCTTATTCTTAAAATCTTCCTGGCGGATTCGGCGATTTGTGGCGTCGCGAAGTTTGGCTCGATCGTCTGTCGTCGTTGGTATTCGAATAGCGATTGCGCCCGCAGTGGTGGTGGCAGACGTATTACAATCTCCGGAATCGTCATTTCGACGCTCATCAATGTCATCATTCCCACCAGTCACTCCGTCTTCCTCAAGCAATCCATCGTGCTCAAGCAATCCACCCCCCAACAACTCGTCCTCCCCAAGCGTTGATTCATCCAAATCGTTATTACGATGCACAGGTACGGTGTCTTCGTCGCTCCCAGAATCAGATTCCTCTTCCACTATCCCGCTTGGCACCAGCGGACTCACATCAGCTCCATCCCGCTCTGAAAGCAGTAGCTGAAGCGCCTGCTCAGACAGGAATAAGTCCTGTACATCTGCATGATAGATCCGGTATTCCGCACGGGGATAGGAGTACGCACTCTCATCATCGTGAGATTCGTGATTCAGATTCATAATGATATTATCGGGTTCGCTCGCGCTCCGCGCTTTCGCCGCTTTCCTCTCCCCCTTTCTAGGCTTTCTCCCCTCCCTCACTGCATCAACGCGTGGAGCAGTATGATTTGGGTCGGCAACGGCATGCGTCATTTTCTTCGGCTTCGAAGAGTTTCTCCGACCCGTACGCTTCGACGGGTTCGTCGTCGGGTTTCGAGAGCGGCCGCTACTACTATCCTCATCAAAGTGCACCGAACCAGCTCTCTCCGAATAGCGGGAGCGGGAAGAGTTTCGTGATGTGCTTGATCTGATTGAAGACTTCGCTGATCTGAGTGAAGACTTCCGTTGTCTGGTCGGCGGATTCGAAGTTCCATCTGATGCTCCATGACTCCCTCCTCCTCCTCCGAAAAGCCCGAAGGAACCGCTACCATTAGTGCTTTCGTCGGTTTCCTCATCGAGAAGGCGCGGTCTTCTGTCTGGCGATGATACTCTTTTCGCAGGGCCAGAGTTATTCTTAGATTCCTGAACGATGTCATTCTGGTCAATGCCACTGCGATTGTCGTGATGAGTATCCGGACTGTTTCGTGGAGAATTGCTTTCCCGCCTCCTTCGTCGAGTATCCGAGTTGTGACAATGACTGTTACGGTTACTACAATTACGATTACTACGATTTCGCATGCTATCTTCGCCTCGTGAATTGCGATCGAGAACGCAGTCTCTGCTTCGTGAATGTCGACGAGAGTGGTTTCGTCTGAGTTGCGAATCTGGACGGCCACTATAATCACTCGGAAGTTGAACCGTTTCTTCACGTGCATTCCGAGGATTGCCAGTCGACCTACGGGAAGACCGGCAGTGATCAGCATTGCTTCCCCGGTGAGACGCTTGGAATGCATCGGAATCTGCACTGTCGTTTTCAGAATCTGAACGGTGATTCTGACCGCGATCGCTGTAATCATTCATGTTGCTGCTTCTGCTCTGGTTCCTCCTGTCATTCAATTTCTTCCGAGAAGCAGCACCACCGCTTCCAGAAACGTGATTTACCGCTTCTCCACCCGCTTCCGCCCGTCTCAGCCTAACCAGAAAAAACGTCACTGAGAAGAGCGCCGGAATCAGCGGGAGAATCCACATAGTGAGCAAACTGAGTGCCAGAAGATTCGCATAAAAGGAGATCTTTTCTCGAAACGCGAGAGGTAAAACCTCCGACGAAAATCGATCCCCAAGAAACACTGGAAACCATATTTCATAGTGAAAACCATCTGCTTCGTGCTCTCCCATAAACGAAAGAGGAGCATTCAGAAATCCCAAAATCCGATTCAGCCTCTCTAAATCTGCTTCGATCCAGAGAAGGCGGTCGGCGGCGGAAAACTCTGAAGAAGAGTGTAACCCAGCAGGAGGCAAGATATCGGAGATTTGAGGATGTGCCAAGTTTCTTTTCAGCAGGTCGTTACTTGTCGTCACGGGCTTCTTCCTTCCTTCAACATCGTCCAATCTGATTGCAGCCGCGATATCACCCGCACTGAATTCTTCTGCAGAATCATCATGATTATCTGAAGAATATTTCCGAAACCACTTATCCCTTCGAATACGCCTGATTCTTGGTGCGGATGCAGGTCCAGTCGCCCACCATTGCCATTTCGGGAGAGGGATTGAGGGCGGAGTTTCAGAGAGAGGAGCTTTCTGGCCGTTGATGCGAGAAGTGTTTTCAGTAGTGTTTTCACTGTGAGTCGTGCCTTGACTGCGGTCTTCAACTTCGGATACATGCACGTCTTCAACTTCGGATACATGCCCGTTCTGACCCAGCCCGCCAGCAAATTGGCCCGCACTCTGTCCCTCGTTTTCCCAGATGACGTCAAATGCCGTATCTGCAGATTCTGCATTGGCACTATCTGCGTTCGGCGACTTCCGTCGTATCAGCTCCGCATTGATGTAATCCGAGCTTGTCGTGATGTACTCCTTAAGCAAGCGAGCAAGCAGAAACCCACTCTCTTTCGACGCGAATACAGTTGCGTCAAAGTGCGGAGGTGGCATTCGATTTCTGTCGTCACTACGGTCACTATTATCATTGTCACTCCCTCCTACACGATATCCATCGGGCGTTCCGTCGTGAATTTTGATCACATCTGATTTTTCATCGTGTCTTGACATGTCCAGTACTTCACTCCTCGACATCCCCAATTCTTTTAGCGCGTGTAGCCACCGCGTTAATTTGTTTCCCAGATCCTGGTCTCTACTATCCTCTTGGTTCCCGGATCCGTTCGCACGCACAACGTTACTGGCACTCTCCTGGATAATTTTTGATGCCGCTTCGCTTTCCGTTACCCAGGAAACGAACCCGTCGAATGCGGAGATTCCATGATGATGATGTGGTAAGGCGGTTTGCGTACTTCCCCCAACATTCACTTCAAACATCGCTGACGATCCGTTGGCGACATCGAGCTTCTGACTACCTTCCTTGTCGATGGAACCATTGGAACCATAGACGATCCAATAATCCTCGCTATAACCATCGCTATGATCATTAATATTCTTATCCTCCCGCCTCCCAGCCCTCCATATCGTCCGATAATCCGGGTATTTCGAATTCGCTTCAGCAGGTTTTCGCTTCCTCAACATCGGATTCACTTCCTGGTAGATTCTCTTTAGTTGATTCTCCCAAATCCGCCTATCCGAAAAGTCCTCGGGTCTGTGCCGGATGTATTTGATTTGGTTTGAGGTTGAATTTACTTCCACAGTTTTCGCCTCCTCGAACAGCTCCTGAAAATGCGCGGTGAAAAGTGGTTTTGGACGACTCAAAGTCTCCACTCGATCCGCGGGAAAAACCTCATAGGTTGCATCCTTCAAATCGTAATTGAGTTTAAATTCAACGTAGCTCTGAATACCCCTCAGAATATATCCCGATTGGCCGTATCCCGCAAGCAGAAGAGTGCGTGCAGCCGTGATGAGAGGTGCGGTGCATAGTTTTTGGATTTGCTGAACTTCAACTTGGTCCTTAGGCTTTTTATTCACAGCTTCCCGACAAGCCTCCACGGCCTCGTTGAATGCTCCGAGCTTTTCAGCGGGAATTTCAAATTTCTGGGCTTTCAAGTTCTCTAACTCACCTTTCTGTTCTTCAACTCTCCTCTGTAACTCAGCCAAGTTGGGAACACCATCTTTTTGCCTGCTATCGTTCTTTCCGGGTTCCCCAAATTTGACGCGCTCCACTTTGTCAAGCGACTCGAATTGATTGAAGCTCTTTTCTGAATCTTCCGTGACCTGGGCGACAAGCAGCTTCTCAAGTAACTGCACGTGGAATTTCGGGAGAGCTGCTAATTTCCCCTCAATTTTGCTGATGTCCGCATCAAGATGAGTTGACAGAGTCCGAGTGTTGCCAACGTCGGCATTGCACTTTTCGAAGTCACTGACACTGCCCGTATTATTCCCTAAACCAAACTGCGACCTATACACCCCTCTCAGATTTTCTAAAACGGGATCGTCCTGTTTGAGATGAATGGCAGAGGCGATAAACTTCCATAGGCGGGAGATGACAGACAGACTCTGATTATTCGCGGTGGTTGAATCCAAAATATCGGCTGACTCTAATACTGCATGGCCTGAATCTATGTCTTCAAACGCATTCACTACCAATTCCAGCACAGACTCTTTTCTCGGCTTCGGAGCTTCAATCGTTGGTTTTTTCTTCAGATCAGCATATCCGGATTCAATTTTGTTGAGGGCGAAGTTAATTTCGTTCCACTTCGACTCCACCGTTTTGAGATAAGTGTGTGCCTCTTTGATGGAATCCGCGACTTTGTGAGGATGTGCGATGAGGGAGGAGAAGTCGTACGTGGTTGTGCTGGAGGTCGGATCAGAGTTAGGATCAGAGTTTGCATGAGATTCCACTGCAGGCTCGACTTCAACTCGGCCTTCGCCTTGCATTTCCAGTCCCTTGAATAGCTGGGAGAGGGAAAAAGGAGCAGGTTTCAAGACTCCATCCGGACTAGGTGGCTCAGTTTTAGGACTCCATCCAGAGAACCTGATTGCTTTAAAGCTCCTCCATCCTTGGTTGAAGTTTTCCCGTTTCTTGGGTAAGACGGGGAAATCCTTTTGTTTACCTTTCTCCGCAACGTACATCTCCTTCATTTTCTTCCACTGCTTTACCCAGATTGCGACTGTATCCTCAATTCGTTCCAGCATGCCATCATCGTCCGACATTTTCTGCGTCCGCCTCAGCTCCCGATATCCCTTCATTTTCTTCCTAAACTCTTTCAGCCGATTCCCTACCTCGCTGCCATTCACAAATTTCGCCATTCCCTTCTTCGTAGCCTGAAGTTCACTCGCGCTTTTCTGGATCTCTTTTTCGACATCCTCATTCGATACTTCGCATGTGAGTGATGAAGAATTGTCGACGGCCAGCGGAAGGCGCCTCTCGTTCTTCGATCGAATAAGTGGTTGTAGGAGTGAGCGGTAGCGCGACGAGTGGTGGGCGGCGGGGTTGGAGGGAGAGGGCTGGGGTGAATTCAAGTTAAATTCAGGAGTTCTGCGAGATTCAGTGGTTCACAACTGTTTTGAAGTTGTATAATCTTGTATTAGTTACAGTAGTTGTAAAACTGTGCATTGATAATTTGTAATACGCGTGTATTACCTTCCAATTTGTGAATCCCGTATACTTATTTGCTTTCCAGCCTCTCCCTTACCGGAGCCGCAAGCAGCTTTCCCACCGGCGAGTCATTCTGCCAGAAGACTTCCTTTTTAGCAGCTGCGGAATCCTTTTCCAGTTGGACGTACCGCAGGAAGGGGACGTGTTGGAGGGGCGCCTGATGACAGTTCGATTGACAATGATTATGTGGGTGACACTATTAGCGTGCTCGTAGCGCACTCGTGTCAAACATACCAAACAACATTGATTTGCCTGAATTCATAATCTGATAATTTTACTCAATATTTGGTTTTGCAAAGTATACGGCTTCGATCTCACCGGCTTCAAATGCTCCCGCAATCCAGTCCAGTGGAGAGCATTAACAGCGCGATTCCCATCCCCTGAGCTACTCCTCTCGCCATATTCAATCGCCACCACTGGCAAGGATCTGTCGTGACAGGAATTGCTGGTGATATTCGCTATATTTTCCGGGGACTTCGCAGCTTCTTTGTTTGTGCCTGATTTATGCTCTTTTTCGTGATCCTCGTTGTCCTCGGACTCATCGGAGTTCCCATCAACATCAACCACATCGTCGCCATGAGGATTACTGTTGCAACCCTCGTTACTACCAGTATTCCCATCCTCAGTCGCCACCACCGCCATTCCCGGAGGGTAGTAAGATTCTCTACCCATGGCTGGAAAAAACTGCGCCGCGAAAAATTGTTGGAGATGTTTAGCAGTCTGCGGGTCATTTTTTGGAACGAATAACTGGACGGTCAGATCGTCACTGCGGTTGGTGGTTAACATAGTGTTGGAGTCTGATTCGTCAGTCTGCGGAGTATCACCATCATTGACATTCTGAGTAACACCAACCTCCCCCACCGACAATTCTGTTTTGAAGCGATTCTCCCCAGATTTCTTCAATTTGACTGAGCCAGCGCTCCGAGAATCCCCATTTCCAGCGACTCGAATCTCCAGCGTCTCCCCAGTTCTCCACCCAAGAGCATCGGTTCTGTCCTTGCCGACTCCATGCTGATTCCCATCATGGAATGCATCTTCACTGTTCCCTTTCGGCCGGAAGGTACCCACGAAAATGACGAAGATGACGAAAAGCATGAGGAAGATGCAGGCCAGAAATCGCATCAACCGCGTCATCTTACGCGAGGCGGAGAAGAGGAGGGAGAGCTGGGAAAGTTAGACACGATGTCTCAGTCTAATAAGTTCAATAATCTAACATCACATTGACTTAAGTTTTACCGATAATTACTTAATGCAATAATGCCTTACCACCACCGGCCCTCCAACCATAATCAGTCCCTTCGCCCAGTCCAAACTCTCGTTCTCCACGCTGATGAATTTGGCTCGATCTCCAATTATCTGCATCCCCATCACACAATCCATGAAGATATGTAACGACCAAATACACATCACTAAAATCACTAGCGGATGGAGTATAGAACCGATGAAGAAGGACACGGGTCTCAAAGACCCACGAAAACAGAAGGCGATGACGTCGGAGAACCTGGGATCGAGGGAAATAACAGTTTGAGTTTCAATTTGGGGCATATCGTGACGAAATTCGTATACGCTTGTCACAATAGTTGGAGCGATGAATGATTATTGAATAACATACTGAGTCCACCTTACATCCCACAATTCCACCCAGCTGCCTCCTTGAAATGGGAGCTTCCATGCGCCGTCGCAATTACCAAATCCACAAACGTCCGCACTGATTCTAGATTCAAAAGAAACAGTCCAGTATAAATCAATCCCCCGGGCACGCTCCCCATTTGCCGCCAAGCTAGCGAAAGGGCAGTGAAATAGCCGGTTGAACAAGCAGAAACTGTCAGGATGACTACGAACCACCAGGGGTGGAATGTTGACATGGAGGAGGGAGAGGGTTCGGGGGAAGGTTTGTTGGAGGTAGCCCGACTGCTACTACCGGTGGTGCTATTCCTCCCGTCACTACTATTAGTGGGATTATCATTTTCGTTGGTGGAACTTGAATGCCTTGCTGCGACTTTGCGCTTCGGTGCTTCATTCACTGAGGCGCTCGGATTCTGGATCAAAAACGGAACATCCACCGGCCCACCAAAACCGTCTGCTTCTCGCGTTTTTGCGATTAGATATGCCAACTGTTCGTCGTCACTCGCAACCTCGTCGTAACTTGGCTGCCGTCCCCCTTCTGTTGCCAGGGAATCCCGCTCAACGTCTTCGTGAGCATGGGCATTTTGATCATCAGGCATGCCAGCATCCCGATGCCCTCCCAACAACGCCTCGCACTCCCCAGTGGCGGCGGCGGGTGTAAAAATAACAGCACCATCTTCTTGTTCAAAAGTTAAACCCACAAGTCCACCGTCACTCGGCGCCGCATTGTCAGAGTTCGGAAGTACTTTGTTCGGTGTAATTGGCAATGACGTAATTGGCGACGGTGGCGACGAATCCCCCTCAGATGCAGTACTACTGTGTTCAGATGTGGTGGTTCTGTGAGAGCGAGGAGTATCGGAATCAGATCTGGGAGTATCTGCCTCGCAGCAAGGAGTATCTGACTCTACCAAGCCTGCGTTTCCGAGACCTGCGTTTCCGAACATGATTGAAGGCCCGCAACTTAAGGGCGAAGTCTAGCTTTGTTTCAACCAAACTCCTGGTGTACTACTACATTTATCCACAATACAGAATAATCTGGAATACAGAATCGCATCGTTTATTACCCGTCGGCTCCTGTCTAACTTTTCTAACTTAATTAAGTAAACTGCCCTCTATTCACTACTAACACTGAGTGACTAAGTAGCAAGTCTATTAATCTAGGTGGCACGTACCGCAATCACGAATTCGCGCTCTGCCTGGCCACCTTTCTGCGTTGATTTTTGGTTTTCACGTGGGATTTTTTTTTGGTGAGGGAAGAATCATTAATATCTGCTTGTGAAAGTTTATGAATATGGTTTATGACGCCAAATTGCGCGTGTCACTGTTGCAGTGTCTTTGATATTGCGCGGGAAACATACGCCTGAGATCTTCCGAACACTGTAGAACATTGAAACTCTCACAACGACGCACTACTCAAATGCCTCAGCAAAAATACGCACTCGCGACCTCCAGTCCGATCGCACCCCACTTGCGCTTCAAAATGTGAACAAAACGGGAAAATCGATGACAGCTAATTTACTTTGTAGCGGGCTGGGTCTGTTGATACAGGGAAAATGTCCGATGTGATGTCCAGACATTACTATGCGCGTCGAATAGAGTGCGACGGACTCTTGCAGGCGGTTCCTGTCACACTCTGCTCTCGACGGCTTACAACTGAACCTGAATCGTATCGTCAACCGCGATTCGCATCATGATTCGCCGTGCTATTCATTACTCATCATGGTTCTTCCAGTATTCCTCTCGTTTTCGCTCAATCTCCGCCATCCGCGCCATGTCAGCGGGCGTAAGATTCATTGGCTTTCCCGCTTTCCCGGTCTTTTTTCCGGCACGGCCTTGACCACCATTATTCGCATTCCCGTTCGCACCGCTGCCGTTAGCACTCTTAGCAGTTCCACCATTCTTCGCAGCGTTGCCGTTAGACTTACCCTTAGTCGCACCGCCATTCTTGACAGCGCGTGCACCCTCTTTCCCACCGTCGGTTGGAGTTACGGCACTCACAGAATTAGCAGCAGTAGCAGCGGTAGTAGTGGTCGCCCCGCCTTTCACCGGCTTCATCTCCGGAACAATCCATCGCCAAGTGACATTAATGCGCGCCCCCCTCTTTTCTGGCATCGCAGGGATGGCATGAAGAAAATCCTTCTGGTACCAACCTTCCATGGTTACGTAACCTGCACATTGAATGAGGAGTCAATAGTAAACGAGAAGCAGGTGATATAAAATTCAAATTCGGATTCGAATCATGTACGGAAATACAATTTGGTGAAATTATAATTTAAAGTTAAAGTAGGCGTTTCGCATTTCCACGCAGTAATCTCAATCTGAATTAGAATTTCGAATTATTTCGAATCCGGAATCTTGTCTACGTTTACCATAAGGTCTAGCTTACCGAGTTTCGGCGCAATAATCGACTTCAGGATTTTCCGCTTGGCCTGGCCAGGGGTGTTTGTCACGCGCCACCCAGTCGGAGTGAAAACCTTGTTCGCGAGATCGGGCGAGATTAGACCATTGGTGTGGAGGTTGGGATTGTTCGTGGGACTCTTACTCGGAGGGGGTGTGGCGTACGCTTGTTTCTTGGTACCATTAGTATTCGCCTGACCTTGCTTGTTATTACTCGGCTGATCTTGCTTGTTATTGTTCGCCTGACCTTGTTTGCTATTATTCGTCTGACCTTGCGGACTGGGATTCTTAGATTCCTGTTTAAGGGATTCTTGCTTAGAATTCTTCCGACTCGTGGTCTTAGCAGGTGGTGGCGCCATGACCGGCCGAACATTCGAAATTGCAAAGGGTGGCGGCGGCGGAGGTGGGACACGGGACGACGGCGTGCTCTTACCACTAGTGTCACTGGCGGCACTATTCCCACCATTAGCACTCCCACTACTATTCCCATTTCCCCCTCCAAGTCCGGTCCAATTCCCCTCCCCTTCCTCGCACACTACGCGAATATCAGCAGAATAATCCTGAAGTCTTTCCCCTTCGATTCTCTCCGATGCTTCCAATTTTTTCCGCGCCACGTATTGAAATTCCCTCTCCTCCCCAAACGACTGCCCGATAATTTTGATCTCTCTGTTTAATCCGTCGAACAGAATTTCGTCATCTGCGTGGGCGCCGATATTTGCGTTCCCGTTCTTGTAGAGGTTCCAATTACACGAATTCGGCGGGGGAATGAGGTACTCATCTGAGGAATCGGAATCTGAATTATCATCAGAATAGACTTCTTCCTCTTCTTCTCCCGCTGGAAATTCTTCGTGTTCTTCGTGTCCTTTGTCTGCTGTTTCGTCTGCTGTGCCAACTTTTGTGCTCGCGGATCGATCACCTTTTCTCCGCTTCCGCCTCCTCTCCCCCTCTTTTTTCCGCCACTTCCCTTCGCCAAAAACGCAGTCCATCATATGGTCTCTCATGCTCAGCATCCACGGCGGCATTATCGAATACGGTTGCGGATTGTTTTTGTCATACTCATAGTTCATTTCCCACCCAAGATCAGTGTACCAGGATACGAGATGGTACTCTTCCCGGTCGATCCAATTCACTTTCCTGGTGAGAAACTTCAACATGGCAGAGTCAATTTCTGTTGTGAGGGACGGAGAAAGGGCTAGGGCAGCTGATTCATATGATTCCGAACTTGCAGAAGGAGCGTAGGGATTATCACTACCAGCACTGTACGACGAAGGATCAGCTGTATCACCATTGCTGGCCGCAACGATTGGAGCAGGATTGAAATTAGCTGGTTTGGGCCACTTCGTGGTTTGACTTTTACGTCCGCTACCATTTACAGGGGTACCATTGCCTTTCCCACCCTTTCCGTTCTTTGTATTACCATTATTGCCGCTGTTTTTCCCGTTAGTGGCATTGCTATCCTTTCCATTGCTTTTCCCATTTCCGACGTTTCCGTTGTTATTTCCACTACTGGTATCACTACTGTTCCCGTTTTTACCGGTCGCGTTCGTGTTGGTTTTTCCATTGCCATTGGGTTTTCCGTTTCCGTTCAATTGGAGAGGAGGATGCTCACTAAGAAGCATGGTGGAAAGGTGCTTCGTCAGCGAGCTAGGAATCAGCAACTTTTTCCCGACCAGCGTGGTCACGCCCCCGTTTACATTTGTGCTGTTCATACTAAAAGTTGCTGGCAGCGGGGGTGTTGGGACTCGTGGATCTGTAACTTGAGTGCTGTTTTCTCCGTCGCTCCCTCGATTGCTCTTCTCAGAATTCTTGCTATTCCTGCGAGATTTTTTAGATTGAGAGTTATTTTTACCATTCGTATGATTACTATGATTATCAGCACCGACCCTGTCTTTATTTCCACTCTCGCCGGTCCCACTCCCGTTCCTACCCTCCCCACTGCGACTCCCACTTCCCTTGATCATAATGACGTTGCTCCAGCTGCGGTTTGTGTAGGGACACCGAACTAGGTCTTCATCCTCGACGAAATCCTCATCTACTGCGAATGCGGAATCAAAGACCGTATGAGTCTCAAAACGAGAACTCCGCATCGCAGGCGATTTTAGTAGAGTCATGAACTCGGGGTTCGTGAGCTCGTTTGGATTCGTAGGATCTGTACTGCTAGCAGACATTGCAGGACTTGTCGACTGAGTACCTGGCGCGTCTTCTGCCGAAGACTTGTCATCAGTTTCGGTTTTTGCAACCTGGCCATTCCCCCGTCCAATCAGCTCCAGCAATTGAGCGCTGAAGGGGACGTCTGGAATTGAAAATTCTTTTTTCGATTCCACATCCTCTCCGGCATTGAACTCCACAAAGCTATCTGTTTCAGACAAGCTGGTGGAGTTATTCATCGGGAACCGGGAGTCCGAGTTCTTGGAATTCGAATTGCGACTGCCGCGGCGATTCGGATGACTAGTTTGATGTTCATCTCCAGCGTGGTTTGCAGTTTCACCAGCGTTCTGAGATTTCCTATTGCGCCGCGTCTTGCCTGTGGAAACCATCTTGAAGGGACTGTGCGTGTATTGTAACTTCAGAAATCAGAATAGAAGAGAGTTAGTTGATGAATCTCGTGTCCCTGATGAACTTCGTCTCCCTAATTGCGTGCGCCGGTCAGAATCTCTGCAATCTTTTCTGTACAGTGTGATCATTCTGGAAAATCAATTTAGAATTTTTTGATATCATCTAATTCCGACCGTTCCCATCTGCCCTGGGAAGTTTTTGTGATAGCAACATACCGATCCAGATTCCATATTTATCCAGACTGAAAGACTATCCACACGTTTTTCGCACGCTATCCCCACCAATATCGCACCAACGACACTGTAATATTCACCTCGAGTACAATAATGTGCGTATTTTTTTTGTACAAAGAATAATTCAAGAAAAACCTCCGGTTGATGCGAATAATAGCATCATTATTCAGTTCGAATGACGGATTTATGATGGATCTGTGGTGGTTGCTGGACGCGAGGTCCACGTATGTATGGCAGTGAATATGCTTGAAACCATGAAAGACGTGTTGTTTGCTATCTGATTTATATTGATGTTGAGACATCGTGATATTGACCAGCAGTCAAATGATATGCTTCTTGAATGAATGATTTCCTTGCTACGACACGACGTAGTCCTGTGCCTTAAAATTACTACTCCTTATGTCAATACGAGCTAGTAGTATGAAATGCGAGCATGAAATTGCCCGTGGCATCAGCATGCTATCTGTGTTTTTTGTGCGAACTTGCGGAGGTTGTTCGAGACCTGCCGCCTATGAAGTGTTTCCACATGTTCTATGTGTGCTGTTTCTGATTTGTGTACCATGTACATCGATTGATGATCATGATGTTTTCTCTGCATGATTATGATAGTGTGTACCTCTGTCCGTGTTCTCACTCATCGGGTGAGTACCCGTAGACTCAGGGTCAGCTGTGCAATACCAGTATTTGCCGCTGATCTCCGAGCAGAGAGCGGATCAATTCTATGTATGATGTCGTCCAAATTAGTATTACGATTGCTGGTACTAGTGTTTAACACAGCCGTCTGTTGGACGTCTGAATTGCTCCTCATTATCATTATGAGTTTTTGTTCGTAATATCGCTCCTCTTATTTTTGTTCATTTCTTCCTGACCTTCACCACCACCTTCTACAACCAGTCCTAGATGATATGTTTCGCCTCCGCTTTCCTTACGTTCAACGGTACGAACCACCTCCAATTCACGTATTTCCCGCTGCCGAAGACCTCGCTTAAAGCACGGACAATCAACCTTCGCCCTCCTTTCACCTCCTTTCCATCCGCCACATGATCTGGACCTCCGTGACTGTGATTGCACGGTTGGCCGTTGTGAGAATGACCTACGGCAGGAGTCATACCACCATCCATCGGGGATTGATAACCGTTTCCAGCTGCTTGGGCTGCTACTGCTGTACTTCGCTTCTGCAACCCGGATTGTCGTTGTTCAGGTTGGGGCAGGTGGGACATATCCAGCGGCGGCTGCTGCCCTCCGACGATGCGAGGGGGAATATTATTCCCAATCCCCGCTCCCAAATCCTCATCCTGCCCGCTAACCGCCGTATAACTCCCGCTCTTCAATTCATCCCCAAATTTCGCACCCAAACGATCAAAACACCGATCAGCACCTTCAATTTTCTCCAATACTTTGCCTCCTGTGTGAA
>Ga0099798_10014_pt1 | contig 54808 bp, 50 predicted proteins | sample Uncmet_Sort29A_1_FD_89870 | JGI IMG/M metagenome (GOLD analysis project Ga0099798, IMG submission 89870) | Marine eukaryotic communities from CALCOFI LINE 67, Pacific Ocean - CN13ID_Sort29A_1 | ecosystem: Environmental > Aquatic > Marine > Oceanic | place: Pacific Ocean: Monterey Bay | collected...
AAAGGAAAAGGGAAGGGAAAAGGTAAAGGCAAAGGAAAGGGTAAAGGCAAGAAGAAAACAAAGGCCAAGGCGCCCGCGCCGGCTGACCCCTGACTAGGGCAAATACCCGACGACCCCTTCGCCGATTTGCCATCAACACCAACGAACCAAGAAAATACGAACGAACCGGTGCTACAACTAACGGAGCAGTTGGATAGCACACTTCATATTAACGAACCTAACGAGTTGCCTACGGGCATACCAAAAGACACGAACCAACAGAATGTAGTAAACGAACGAAACAAGTTGCCTAACGGCATAACTAAAGACACGAATGAACATAATGAGGATGTGACTCATACCAAAACCGACCTGTACTGTTGGTGGACGAATGAGTTTTTCGGTCCAGAATTCCTCGATATGGACCACCAATACCGATCTAGTGATGCGGAGAAGCAGCGCAGGATGGACACATGGCCGGGGTATGTTGCACCGATGAGGAACGCGATGGCGATTATTACGCTCCGTGACCGACCGTGCCCGGAACAACAAAACCTCAAATGGTTTATGCATGAGGACCTCCGTGAATGGTACGCCACATACCAGCGCCTATCTGATGAAGTTACCGCAGAATATCCATACGATTACGATGGGCTGTACGACATTTATAATTCCGCGGAACGATACGAAGATATGAAAGGCCAACTAATGGCACCACCACGTGAGCAGGATGCGCAAGTAGTAGACACGACACCGGCACAGACGGTAATGAACGCCGCGCAGCCTACCGAGGAGAACACCGATGTTATACATGCAGACCACGAACAGACGGAACGCCCACTACGAGTAGCACCTAAGCCAGTGGGACGTAGCCAGACAGGACCACAGCCGACATATGAATTGTGGATAGCACTTACACCGAACGAACAAGTGATGTCACCAGAATCATACCGAGAGCTAGCGAACTACCCGGCGGTGACGGGCAAAGATAAGCACTCACCATGGCGATATAGTGGGGTGAATGTTGCAACCAACATGAGACCGTACTCGCCACCTCCGGCGATCCTAACTAACCAGGACGTGATGCAACAAACGGTAGGGTACGCAGCTTTCCTACTAGAAGACGAGAACAGATGCACGTTAGCTAGCGAAGAATTGTATATGAAGATACTGATCCACCCGGCGTCACCACGCCTGAGCTGGGCCCATGTTTTGGCAACGGTTATTCGGGGAGCCCGTACTATGGAAGACATCATTACACCCGATTACCAGACTAGATGGTGTTACGAACACATTCCTAGTTTTGCAGCAGAGGTCCAGCACGACAGAGTACAAGCGCTGAAACACCAAGCATACTCTAACTACCAACGATGTCTCACCGGAGCTGAAGCCGAAGTTCGAAGAGTGATGCGTGATATCAAACCACAACTAAAACGCGAACACCAGGAATGGTTTGATCGCCTTCGGAAAACACCAACACAGAATTGGCATAGGATAACACCAGACTACCAAGATAAGAATACTAGAGACATCCGGGTGGTGCCAGAACAATGCGAAAGCGACCTGCACTTCTTTAGGATGGCTACGGTAGCCAAGCACCCGTATGCCATAGTGTACATGCCCGATGTCGACTGCCAACGAGCAGCTTTCGTGACCGCACTAAAGGAGCAGGACGCAGAGGTATACCAAGAAGTAGGCCTAAAAATGGCAGCTAGGATATCCACGATATGCGAGAAATACCAAGAGAAGGTGCAACCTTTCAGACCACACCACGCCGAGAGAGTAGCACCGAAACAGAGAACGATAGCGCTGGACGTGATAGGTAGACTAATGGAATGGCCTGATAAGGAATTAGGATTTGATTTATATTGGGGGTTTAGAATAATTAGCAAAATTGAACCGAGTCAGGTGTTTCCAATGAACAAACCAGAAATCCTATCGAAAGAAATGCTAGATATTGATTCAGGTATTGACGAATGGCACGCAGATCTACTAAGTAAACGAAAATATAAAAGAGGAGACGCGACCATCAGATGGAAGTCGAATACAGAGGCTGATCGGAATGAGTCAGCAGGCCCATATAGATTTGAGGAAGTCAACGAAATCTTTGGTACGATCTGGAGGGCGATGCCGCGCTTCGCGACCTGGTCAGCGGGGCGATGGCGAGAGGTAGACGATGGTAAACGATCCTTGCACAACGCCTGTACATATCTGATCGAACGCATACAGTGCGAAGATATTATGTCCCCGGACCGATACTCGAAAGTAGTGTACTATTTTTGGCAACGACTACCTAAGCATATGCGATCTACGAAATTTCAATTACACGGATTCACAGAGGATTTAAAAAGAGCATATAGGCAATGTGCAGTGGCATTGGAACACTTACGATACTCAGTGATAGCATGGCGGTGTAACAACGAAGTAACTTTTACAGTTTTACTAGCATTAGCATTTGGCTTGAGTAGCGCGGTGCTACAATTTAATCGGGTCTCCCGATTTTTGACACACGCCGTACGACGATATATGCTTTTCCTAGTAATGAATTACTATGATGATTTCTGTGGGCTCGCAACACCTGCAAGGGCACCACACAACAAAGCATCACTGTACTCATTCATTGAAAACTTTGGACTACACTTGGACAAAGGTAAAGGTAGCGAACCAGGACCGGAATGGAAATGGCTAGGAGCAATGAAAAAGATAGTCCACGACATTGTCTACACTTCCATGGAAGATGAACGAATCCGTGATATGATAGCAGACCTACACAAAGTGGCAGAGAGTAACTACATGTCACCATCACTAGCAGGTAAACTATTTGGCAAGTATAACTTCATTACGATAGCATTTGCACATAAGGCAGGCAGAGCCGCAATTAGACCATTCTGCAAGCGACAATACCTAAAATATGAGGACAAAGATTGGCGGTTGACACAACAGATTTGGTATGCAATCCAATGGATGATAAAAATGATGAACACCCTGCCGCAGAGAGTAGTATACCTATGGGACAAAGAGAGACCGATGTATGGAATATTTACGGATGCATCGGCTGAACCCGCGGGGACAGCGACCACGGCAGAAAGTAGCGCGCGAGTACACCTACAGAGCTGGAACGGTATTGGCCCGAGACCACAGTTGACCAAAGTCATCCTAGGATGGATATCGTTCGGCCCCGATAAGCGACCACAAGGAGGCTACACAGAGGTGCCCGAATGGATTATCTTATTTTGGGAGAAAATGCAGCCAATAGCCCCAGGGGAACTTCTAGGCGGTTTCCAAGGATTGCTCCAATCAGATATTCCGGATCACTCCGATGTTATCTTATGGTTGGACAATCAGGTAGCGACGAGCACACTTATAAAAGGTAGCTGTCGGGATGACGTCTGTGACAGTCTAGTATCTAGTATCCACCTGTGGTGTGCTTTTAAACGAATCAGATTATTTATTGAGTGGGTCGCATCAGAGAATAATGTAGCGGACGCACCGAGCCGAAAGCAGGATTCACAAGTTTGCACCTGCCCAGCGAAAACATTAGCCGACGACCTAATCCCGCCTAGACCACCAAGCCTGACCACTAGTAGCACTACGAGCCGGACCCCTACACCAGATCCGAAACCATATATGTTTATGCCGGAGAGAGTATTGCGTCGGTTTAAGAGTGAATGGTCGGGACGAATTATTTCAATGGACGAATACCGAGACAGAGCGAATAAACCAATGGACCTCCTACCTATCCGTAAACGTGATACACCTGAAGGCAAACGGAAGGCGAGACAGAAGGAGCGAGAACGAGAGCAGAGAAAGAAACCGAAACTAGCGATGACGCAACAGACAATGATGCAACATGTGATGCAAGGTAGTACACGGCCACTCGTAGTAGAGAACGAATGAACATGAGGCGTAGCCGCCTAGCATTAAAACCACGACGTAACACGATCGAACGATTCACGCGCCATCCAGATGAGTTGTTCTGAGCGTTGTTGTGAGAATGTAATGTGTGTGAACGAGAGTGATGTGTACGAAATAAGAGTAGAACGAGAAAACGAGAATGTGAGTGACGACCTAACATCATACGAAAGAAAATAATAGAAAATAATTTTACGAAAATAAATTTGTTCATCTAACGAATTATGCATGTTGTTGCCCAATATCGGTCGGCCCCAACCCACCCCACCACCTCACATCTTTTTATCATAAACGAAAACGTAAACGAATAAATAATTACGACATAAACAAGTAATTTTTCATACAACGATCAGTAAGTAAACGAAATAAATTTGAAGGAACGGCAGATAAGATGAATTCGCCTTTTCCCACCATGTGGCCGGAAGCGGTAGACAAGGTCAAAGTTACTACCCCTAACAGTAGAAATAAAGAAGAAGTGGAGAAACTTGCATGGCAAGTGATCAGTGCACAAACCCAGAAGGTAGACTGGAATAACGTCTGGGGTCTATCGTGGAAGCAGGGGAAGTTAGTACAACATCGCCGAGGAGGGGCGCAACACGGATGGATTGAAGACGAAGACTTTAAGTTTTTAATTGTCCTCGAACAGAATGGTTGACGAAATAAAATATTTAATTTAAACAATAGAACGAAAAACATTTTTGTAACCCAAACAAAATAAAAATTGTACTAGGTTATAACGAATCCATCGCTTTCCTCCCGCCGTCGGTCCGCTCAATCATCAACACCTTAGAAGGATGCGCCATCCCCTTCGCTTTAATGGTGTTTGCACGAGGCTCGTTGACCGGATACCTTATCCCAGAAATCTTCGTGTTAGACGACAACCACGACCTCCTTGCACGAATGGATACTTTCGATTTTGACTTAAATTGGCAAAAGTGGGTGGATAGGCTCACGCCCGCGCAATTTTTGTACCGCACACACTTTTCCAAGGAAACTCTGATCCAATACGAACCTTGGCAAGCGCCTGCCCAGCTCCCTAACCGCAACCCATTCGATGACTCCGAAACTGATATGGATGCGGATGCAGACGGAGAGAACGGTGAGGATGAAGAACAAGGCGAGGATGAAGAAGAACACGAAACAGGACCGTACGAGAGCGAGGCGGAAACCGACGAGGTCACACCCCGTGTTCAAGCAACATACGATGATGACTCCGCGAGCGAGAACCATGGATACCGTAGAGCTAGCCCACCTCGATACGGACGCCGCCCGCTCGATAGTGATAGCACGAGTAGTGATGACGCCAGTCACCTCCCCCCACGTCGTCGTATCCTGTTGGATCCGAGCCGACCCGCATCACCCGCTAGCTCCACACCGCGATATAATCCATACCTTCGTTTCCGCAGAGATACGGCGTCGTCCCCGACCGTGGCCTCTACCCCACCGAAAAGAGACACAGTGCTTCCTGAGGACGGCATGGCGCGAGTAGCCGCCTTAGAGGTTATTGCTAAGGAAAAACAACACCAGGAGAGAGAAAGGCATATTAAGGATACCTTGAAGACGGAGGGCTACGGCACAGCCAGCAATGGTTACCGTAAGTCTGTTACAATCCGTAAACGGTTCGAAGGAGACTCGCTATGGGAGCAAACGACGACGATCGTAGATAAGCGTTATGCAAGGCCGGTGGACACATATAGTTATAGAAGACCATGCGGGCTGCCCAACGAACACGAAACCGAGCATACGATCTATGTCGAGGATGAGATCGAACCCATTGAGGTCGATTAACGTGGAATAATCCACAATGCGAATTAACAATATTTACACTAAAGATACGAAATACAATGCGAACTAAATTTTTATCAGTCCAAAATACACGATGCTACAAGAAATTTTTAATACAAAATATAATGAAACCGACACCGATAGCCGAGAGAGCGTTGTGATTTTGTGATGTGAACGAACGTGAACGAGTAAGAGAATGTGACGATGAAAATTATCGAAACGAAATAACGGAGAGCGTGTATGTGAAAATGAAAAACTTCCAAAATCACGAAAGAACATTGCGAAAGAATATTCATGTATGCGTATATAATGTGCCCACGAAACGGTCGGCCCCTAATAACCCCCCTCCATCTATCTTTTCTACCATTCGAAACGATATAATCTAAACCACGAAATAAAAATAAAATTACAAAATGTTTTTCACGAATCACGGTAGTAATGTAATCACATTAGAAAGTTTCAACATTAGATACTTAAGTACCCAGAACCTTTCTGGATCGAATCAGGATGAAGCGGCCAGCGAAAAAATCGAGGCCCGACGTGGCGCATAAGAAATTTACGAATCAACAAATAAGAACGGCAATAATCCCCTGGCTGATTGCGGAGCGCAATCACTTATCAACGGTCCGGCAAGTCACAACCCGACCGAAAGACGAACTAATTATGGAAAACATGATCCAGAACGCGGATGCCGTAGATAAGGTTCGACAAATAAAATTGAAAAATTTATGAAATTATCCAAAGTAACGAACGAATCCACCGTTTATTTCATATCTCATACATAAATCCACTAATACTACTAGGCGAGGGGCGAAGCGTTGCAACATTTGGACGCATCCCGAATCACGACCCAATCTATCGAGGATTTAGGAGACGCTAGTAGTTGGAAACCAATGCCACCGTGTGAACGACCATGGACTTCTGCACCATTCGACGAAAATCCCAACAACCATCCGGACGAGGTAGTCCCGGAATTCCAGGATATAGTGGATGCGTGGGAGAAAGAACTAGAACAAACGAAAGAAAAAAGTAGAAAAGCGAAACAACAAGTACGAACAAACGAGATAGATGACCCTAAATACGAAGAACAGATGAAACTCATCAAGTTACTAGGAGCAAACGCTCATTATTCAGGCGACCTCATGCGCGAGCTGGAAGCACAGAAAACGAAATTAGAAGAAACCGTGACGGAAGCGACGTCATCGCAGAACGAGCTGATAGACAAACAATTAGATTCGAATATTAATAAGGTTAACTCTAAATACGCTTCTGAGATCCAAACGGAGAAGAAAAAATTCCTCCGATATAAGAATGCCGAAGCGCAAGAAAAATTCCACCTAGAGAACCAAGAACAGTGGCAGAAATGGGCGCAAACCCAATTCCACTGGTGCATGATAGCCGAACAGGTAACGAAACAAATTACCGACGATCTCCAGACACTCGACACTGCGAGCGATCTCACAACCGCCTCTACCTGGACGCGGCATGAGTTCCGAATGGACCAGTTCCCATTCTACGTGCTGGCAAGAAAGCCACAGGATCAGAAAGCAGTTAGGGTATGTAAGTCGACCACGGCTGGTATCATCCATGAGACGGTCTACGAAAACGCCATGACGAACTGGAGCCGTAAGAGCTACCAGAGAGAACAAGCAGCGAAACAAGAAGAGCAGGAAGCGACACAAAAACGAATCGCCCAAGCACAAATTAGTATTGACTCTCCTAACCCTGAAGGTAGACAAGGTACGAAACGCGGGCAGAGTAGGAGCCCGGGATCTAGATCACCGACTGAACGTCAGCCAGCTAATATTAGATCGGCTAGTAACCCAGCGAAACCTCAAGCATATGAAATGGCATGCCAAACAGTTCCAGAAGACCAACAAGTAAGCGACGAACGTAGCGCTAGACATACGGATACACTGATGATGCAATCTACCAGTCAAATGAATAGTACGCCGCAAAATCAGCACGATGTAGTAGGAGCGAGTAGTAAAGCCGGTAGCAAAGGTAGAAGTTTCAAGGAAGTAGATACACAGCTCCAAGCGATGCGAGCGGAGCGTGCCCCAGACTACTCAGACCCTACAAGATTTAACGACCAAACTAGCGAACATGAGAAGAAGAAGATAAATAAGGAATGGATGGCGAAAGCAAACGAGAACATATACAAACACCAGGCGAAGCGCGCGGCAGAGGTCGGTATGCCTATCGAGCAGGCACCAGACCCGGTGTATGAGGAGGTTAAATTTGGTAGATGGCTAGAACTAATTAACACCATGCACGACCGTAAGAAAGAAACACAAATCAAAATGAGAGAACTAGCGGACAAAGTTGGCTTGACTGAACCGGTCCCGGATGAATATCTCGATACTGACCGCTTTAGACAATTTGAACGAGAAATCGAGCGCAGATTGAACGTCCCCAAACCAACCGCACCAGTGCCACAGAGCCCATCGCCACCTCCGATGCCTACGAATACGCCAGCAATGAATAGTCAGCCGCCAATGCCCACCGGCCCGCCACCAGTGGCAGCACCAAACCACATGGACGGACATAATTTGCCCCAGCCGGCCCAGCAACCAATGCAACAAATGTACCAAGCAGGCCCAGTGCAAACTGGCGATTTCCAACCAGTAGCTGCGATTACACAAGTACCGGCGGCCAAGCTTGAGCTAGCCCCTTTCCACGAGTTGCCCCAGAAAACGTGGCCGAACATGATCCAACCAAAACCACAAGGTTTCGACGACCCCGCGACACTAATCCAATTGAGGCAATGTGTGAGGATAGCCCAAGCAGACCACGATGTAGAGGCACTCGAGTTCTATTGTATCCTACTGGAATGGCAACAAACTGCAGTGTACGGATCGTTTAACGACGACCACAGCCTAGAACACCAGCAACTCCGCATGTTTGAAGGAAGAACATACGAGTTTTGGTTACGCCATGCACACGTACCGAGACTCCCTGCACTTAACATTTTCGAATCCTTGTATCCCTTCGAACGTTTTTTCCAAGGACGAAGGACGATTTGGTTCCCACACGTCCAGCACGGAGGCCGACCATGCGATTTCATGGACGTGCTACCGATTATAGAAGGAGCTTTCCCCACCTTTAGGGCGAGTGACCAAGCAGTTCCTGAAGACCTCCTCCCAGATGCCTTCGGCGTTCCTCTGATAGTACCACTCCCTGAAGGATACAAGCCAGCAAGTAAATTACCCTGGCCGCTCCCAGGAGCACCAGCGGCTATCCCAACATCGAAAGTACACGACGACAAATGGTGGCTTGATCAGCTTACGGTTAGTAAATACTTCCCTACAGTACAAGCGATAGAAAACAAAGTCCTAGGGGAATGCTCACGCGGCACCTATGACTCCCTCGATATGAACGAATTTCCAACATGGGCATGGTTTGGTTTTCCCACGGAACGAGGAGGCGAGCGGGCGAATGAGATAATCTATAATTGGTTTGGCCATGTCCGCGGGTTTGACCAACCAGCCCCACACATCGGAGAATCCCAGTTATGGGGAAGCCGCGCAGAGGGTGGCGCCCTATTGTTCGTCTTTTCCAGCGAAGAATCCGAGAAGACTTTCCTAGAATACCTATATAACCCGACCGGATGTCAACTGAATGAGGACGGCCAAATCCCCGCATTCACGATGACATACTTAGGTAACCAATGGAATACAAGTAGTAAGACAGAAGTGATTCGAAGCATCCCGCTGAGACAACATTGCGAAGGTAGATTAATCCCAGAAGCCGAAAACTGGGCACGCAGCGTGTTTAGAAGGTTAGGTACGACATGGCGCGATATGAGGGCAACCCAACCAGGACTGATGAATGGGTATCTCAAAGCAGCGAACCCATTGTGCTATTTCGGCCGCTACCGCAGAAGTTACCCGACTGAATTTCTAGACATGGAATGGACTGACAAAAAACACTGGGGAGTGAACCTTAGTGGCGCAATAGTTCCCGAACCGGAACCGTATATCCCGAAGAATATTACGAAGATAATGCATGAAGGACAACGAGCGTACCCATGTAAAGAATGGTTCAGTTGTAAGTGCCAATGTGACGGGAAACGCAACCCGGATGTGTGTAAGTGTTTCTCCTGCGAGTGCAATTGCGCATGTTACCAACATGACCGCAACCAGCGAGGCCGCATCTGCATGGACCCCAATTGTCATAAATTCCGATATGAACGCGATTGCATTAAACCAAGAATCCATGGATGCACACTTATAGCAGATACTAAGAACGGCATATGTAATTGTATGGCAGCAAAACCAGTGGAATGCACCGATAGAAAAGTGTCACACTTACCGTACTACCGCAAACTGTTGTGTAGCAGATTCGCACTTCTAGAAAGAGCCGCATCAGATGGAGCAATTTTCTCAGTGGACGGATCGATACTGATGCTAAAAATCGTCGCATCCCGTTTTGCGAACTTTGATGGCAGTGCACGTAAGTTCCTGGATAACATCCGCCTAACAGACCATACCAAGGGTATCGACGGTATTCTACTCGAAGGAGTATCAGTGAATAACGACTTTGCATACAGGTTAGATGATCTTATCCGCGATTTTGGAAAAGTAAACGAGCAGGGCGAACACGTTATGGAACAGCTCCACGCTCAATCAGTCTGGTTCTTGACTGACCAAGCAGAACAATGGTGGTTTAACAAAATAACGAACTACTTCCATGACTGTAAGAAAGATTCTAAACTGGCCTACGTTAGCGCAGGCGGTATGAATGTCCCCCCACAATACGTGGTCAGCTGGATTCGAGCGATCATGCAAAACCAGGACGCGTATAAGTACTGGGGCGCGAATAAAAGACAGAATAAGCAGAATCCGGGTGGCCCGGTGTTCATTGATTTGGCCAGGGCATATAACTTGGCAGAACATTACCACGCCATAATGCAAGCAGGAATTCAGGCAGTAGAGGAATTTCGATTTCACCGTAAACACCGTGATACGCAACCGCAACCAGATGGTTTCTTGCCGGCGTGGCCATGTGACTTCATATGCCCGGCGGTGAGCCGCAATTGCACCCCCTGTGGGGCATGTTGGCGTCCCGACAGCCTAGGTGATAACCCACAGAGAGCACCATGTCTAATTCATTTATTTATCGAAAACGATAAATATGATAACGATGTCGATACTCAGATGCACCCAGCGCGCTTTAGAATGCGTACCACGACAGGTAGCTACTACGTCGGGATGGAATGTAAGTACTGGCAGAAGCCTACCGAGGCCCAACCGGATTGTATTACGATCGAAGACGACGACGATGATACTAAGCACCTAGCATGTGACCCCGTCTTACAACAACAACCACCGGTGAGTGAAGACGATGCGGATGATACTAACGAGGCAGCGGGTGCATCAGCAAGTGCATCAACACGCCGCCCTGACCGTCGAGTCGCTGACACTAGAAAAACAGAAACGATACAGGCATCAGCTAGTGCAGCTCCGAAACGCGCTAATAAGCAGACGGATCGTAGCATCCGAGGCAAGCCACAGAAGTTTAGGGTACGTGGAAGCCCGGCATCCTCATATCGTAGCTCGAAATCGCCAACGAGGTATGGACGAAACCGTTCGAAGTCACCTGTGAACTACGGCCGACATGCGAGCGCAGATACACGACAATCGCGCAGGTCTACTAATTCCCCACGTCCACGTGGAGGTAAAAGCAAAGGCAAAGGTAAGAAGAGCAAGCCAGTACGATCCAATAGTTCGCGACGATATGAGCAGGCACGACATAGATCACATAGTACGTTAGATCGGTCGTACCAATCTAGAGGACGAAGCAGAGATAGATCCAATAGGTCGAGAACTAGTAAAGATACAGTTAGTAGTAAGCAGAGTAGTAGAAGTGTGCGAGATGGCGAATTACAAGACGATAAGAGGGCTATGAGTCTTGCGCCACCAATTGCTAGTGAAGGGACCCGAGGTCCACACAGTGATCGCGCAGAAGCACACAAGCCAAAAGAGCAAGAAGTACGACAGGTAGCGACGACAGGCAATTCTGTGATAGCAGTTAGCGATAGAGTCGAGGTAACAGCTATGGTTGCAGTGTCCGCACCTAGTACATCCCAAGCTACTAACGATGACCAGTGATGTGTATTACATGATGACCCGGATGGAGGGAGGAAAGTGAAAAAAGCCGGCAGAACGCTGGTCACACCTCCATCTGCGTCATCACCCAATCCACGCACCATGCGATTTTTCCAAGAAAACAAACAGCGAATTAACAATTTTTCGACATAACAAGTACAGAAATAAAAATACGAATTAAAAAGACAAATATTAAGATCAACTTAGATATCCAAGAAAACGTCGATCTTAATATATATATATTTAATAAAAATCGCAGGTGAGCTACGCGCAATCACCATTGCATAAGTAATACATATTACACGAAGACGACACGAAAAAATTACAAAAATCATTTTTAAGACAATAAAATATGAGGGTGGAATAAATGCAATACGAAATAATTGCAAACGAACTAACAAGATTGTATATGAAAAATTTTTATTCAAGTCATATTCCATATGAGTCGAACGTGAAATGCAGATGGTGATGTGTGTAGTGAGTGTAGAGAACGTGAATAACAGATGTGTTTCATACTTACCAAATAAACAAAATTCATGAATTAATAATTCTGAAAATTTACAAAAACAGGTTGATCGATATAGTCAAGAGAAGGAGCTGCTCACAAAAGCGCAGGACCTGAAGCTGCAGCTCACGGAGAAGAAAATCCAGCTTGAAAAAGTTGGTATCGAGCAGAGTAAGACGCAGCAGACGATTTCGCAGTTGAACAACCAAAAACTTAAGGCGGAGCACGAGGCCGAGGTACGTTTCATTTTTAAAAAATTAATCAAAATTCAAACGTTTCGTTCAAATATTTTTCTATAAGCATTTTTAAATTTCAAAATCAAAAGGTGGCGGGAGAACGTCGTGCCCAGATTCAGATGCAGCTCCAGGAACTGCAGCGAATTAAGGAGGAAAAGGAAGAAGAGCTCGCACAGAAAGAGGTACTTACTTTTTATTTTTTTTAACAATTATTTTTAAATTTTTGACTAAATTTTATTTTAAAAATATTCTTTTGTGTCAAATAGGTGAGTGAACATGCGAATTTCGCACCGATCGTAGAGGAGCAACGAAGTGAAATTGCAGTGTTGGATGCGGAATTGGAGCAACTTAGAACGCAGAAGGACGATAAGACAAAGGATTTGGCGTTGCAGGGGGAGATTATTGCGGAACTGCAGAGTCAGATTGATTCGAACAAAAAAATGTACGAGCAGCATGTTTTGGAGTTTGCCAAGAAGGATAAGGTGCCGAATCGAACGGCAAAGCAGGCCGCGAAATTTGAGACGGCTGTTGAGGCATTACAGGAGAATTTGGCGAGAGTAGAGCAAGAAATTGCCGACGCCGACGTGCAGATTGAGATTATTAGTGGGAAGAAAAATGAGAAGGAGGATCTTCATACGACTAAGCGAATTCAATTAGAACATCGAGTGGAGACCCATGATAGTAACGCTGCGAGTGCTGACATTGTCAAAAATCGGTTAGAGGTCGAAAAAGAGCAAAGTCAGACAGCTCTTTTGAGGCGTAGTCAGTTAATCGCGGATTTGAAGGCCTGCGATGAGGAGATCCGCCATGAGGACGACGCGTTAGCGAAGTTGAAGGCGCGATTGGATAAGATGAAGCGTACTTTTAAGAAGAAGGAGATGTCCCGCGACGCTGTCAAAGAGCAACTTCCCACCATGCATCAGAATGTCGCGGACGTGAAAAAATTAATCGACGCGTCTGAACTCGAGCGCGGGCGTCAGGTGAAATTGTTGGATGAGGTGCAAATGGAGGTGGATTTGTTCATCGGTGCGTATTTGAAGCAGGAAAATCTCGAGAAAGATAAAAAAGAGGAGTACGACCGGCTTACAAATCAGCTTGAAGGCACACGTGAGGCCTTGGAAAATCTCCGACAGGAAGAGCAGAGTAGAATCCAACATCTTAAGTTTTTATCCGGCGAGCGTGAGAAGATCGCTAGGGATGTTTCGAATGCGTGGAAAAAATCACGCGAGGCGTGGGATGAGGTGCAAATGAAGGAGCTTGAAGAATTTGACTTGAAGAAAAAGCATCAGGAAATCGCTCAACGTCAGAAGGAGTTCTGCACCGCCTACGAGGTTGTCAAAAACGAACGCAATAAGTACGTTAATCAAATCCAAACCTGCAGTCAGAATTTATCTGAGATGAAGGAAAAGCTCAAGATTTTGCAGAATGAGGTTGAAATTCTACGTATGGATGCCGCTTCTAAGGATAAATTGTGCAAAAAAGAGCAGGTGTCACATCAACAAATCCGTAATGAACGAGACCAACTTCGTGCCGAATTATCGCAATTACACAACAAGCGAGATGCCTTCAACGAGCAAGTATCATTAAACGTCGTGGAGATTGACAGTTTGAACCGCGTTATCACCCAGCGCGAGGGGCAGATGGCAGAACTCAAACGACAGTACGAAATCGCGGTGGAGCAGCGAAATTTCACCGGCGTGGAATTGATCGATCGCAATGACGAACTGTGCATCCTCCATGAAAAGAACAACATGCTGCAAAAAATCATGAATAAGGGTTTGAGACATTAAATTTTCATCAAAACACAGTTTAACGAACGATTTTTGGTCGAAACCATAATTTTTTCGTTCAAATGTTTTTTTTTCTAAATAATTAATTAGGTAATGCTGCCTTCTCGATGAAGGAGGAGGAGATCCGAATGGCCAACCTCGAACTCGCGGAGGTTTGCAAAATTAAATTAAAATCAAAATTTCGGTCAATTTTGAGCCCTGAGAGCGTTTGCGACGTCAAAAATGACGTCTAACTACATGTCTATCGAAATTCGGACCCCCAATTTTGTTCCAGAATTTTTTTTATTTTTTTTATTTTTTTGGTACGCGAAAATTTTTCAAAAAAAGTGGTGTGGGATTCTTTTGGGATTTGAAAATCTTTGACCGCAGGAAATTTGAAAATTTTGTTCAAAAATCGACGTCAGAAAAATCAAAAGCTTCCAAAAATCGACGCTGGAGACCTAAAATCGACCTCTGAAAACCCTAAATTCGTTATTTCAATTTCTCCCACATTTTTTCAAAAATCTACGAACTCGCGGAGGTTTGCAACATTAAATTAAAATCAAAATTTTGATTGAAAAATGTAAAAATCATAGTGTAAAGCGTATAAAATGAACGTTTTCTACTAGGTGCAACGTCGTCTCGCCGCCGCACTCAAGAAAATTCCGGATGTGCCCAAGTGGGAGAATGAGGTGCGTCAGCTGAAGGATGAATTGGCGGATCAGCGTCGTAAGACAGAGGAGATTTCGCGCGAGCTGGAAAATCCTAAGAGCGGCAAGCGTAAGTGGCGCCTGCTCGAAGGGGACGATCCGGACCAAGAAACGTTAGCGGCGAAAATCCACTTTTTGGAGGAGAGATTGAACGATAAAAAGGAGATGCTTCTTGAAAAAGATCTCATTTTAGAAGAAGTCACAGCACTATCTGACAAGCTCCGCAACCAGGCGCAAGCCGGCCGCGCTGACACTTTGGATTTGGCGCAGAAGGTGAATTTGTTACGCTCAAGAATTCAGATGGTCACGCGACGAATGATGGGGTTGTGTAGTGAGTGCTCGATGTACCAGGCGTCAGCTATCAAGTGCCAGGACGATTATCGCAATTTACGCGCACAGGTACGTTTTTTTATTTGAAATCTTTAATCATTTTTGAAATCGAAATGTAACAATTTTTCATCGTAAATTATGGTAAAATACGTAAAATATAGGTTTTGGATATGAAGAAGAATGTCCAAGAGGGCCTGCCACCGGTTGGAGAAATTTTAAAAAAGATTGGAAATCGAAATTTTAAAATTATGGTCAGAAATCGACGTCAGAAAAATCTAAATCGCCCAAATTCGGTCCCAAAACCATTTAAAAACCACAATTTCGCCCTAAATTCGTCTTTTAATTTTCTCCCACTTTTTTTTTTAATTACTAGGTCGAGGATGCCGAGGACCAATTCATCAATAAGATCCAAACCGAGCACATGAAGAAAGAGTATTTTTTTTATTTCAAAATTATTATAACATGTTACATTTAATGGTTTTTATACGAAAATAACGTGTAAAACATGTTTTTATCATACAAAAACAGGTTCATGGAGATGGCAAAGGCGCAACGAGAACAGGAGGCGCTGTATCATCAGAACACCACCATCACGACGGCAGAGCAGCGTGTCAATGCCTACATTCCCCAAGACGGAGTTCGACAAAATTTGGACGATATTTTTTGTTTGTACACCATTTTCATTTATTTTTTCTAATAAATTCAACATTTTGTTAAAACACAAGGTCGGTCTGCCGAAAGCGTACGGTCGCTGGGGCCCGATGCATCCCACCAAGCTCGGCACAACTTGCTACAAACACATCCGAAAACCAAACCCCAAGGAACTCGAGTCTTAAACATCGCTTTCCTAGCACATTCACGCATATTTTTAACGTTTTTATTATTACAATTTATCATAATTTATTCTATTTTAGTTTTAAATTTAATATCTTTTTCATACCGTCGAATGAATTATATTTTACAGAAATTTATCATCGTCAGACTTACAATCGTGAAAAATATTTCATAACGTAATAAGTTTACAATTTATCTTGCTAAAAAATTAATATTGAGTCATACATGTTGTCGATCGAAAGTTGTGTTGTAATGTCGTATGTAATTATTTCGTTTGTGATTTGTCCAGATTACTTTGTTAACACAATTAACACCTCTTAAAACAAAACATTTGGATACAGTAAATTTAAATAAAAAAAAATAATTAATCAGTGAAATATCAGTAAAACAGCCATGGCGGAATCATCAAAACGATTACCGGCGCCCATATCGATTAACAGCGCGCGGTCGGCGAGGTCTGCTTCTTGCGGTGCATCCTACTCTTGTCGGTATGTTTTTTTGAAGCATATTGAAATTGAAAAAAATTGATAGAAGTGAAAAGTGTTGTGAGATGTTGTGTGAAAGGAAAGTTTTTTATTAATTCTGTTAAGTGCAGAGTGCGTTGATATTAAAATTTACAAATTTGTTTTTAATTTTTTGGAAAAGTAAGTTATTCATCTGTATGTTATTCGTGTGATTTAATCCGCCCCTACTTTCATTTTAACATTTTTTACAAAATTAGTATAACATTAATTCGAACACAATATCATTCGAACAGTAAAGCATTAGATAATTTTTTTGACGAAAACGTTTTTTTGCAGTAGTAAAAAGTAAAACACCATGGCGGACAACAAAGTTGGCGAAATTTAAAATCGAATTTCGAGTATTTTGGAGCCCTGAGGGCGTCTGCGAGACGAAAAATGAGTCCTAACTACATGTCTATCGAAATTCGGACCCCCGATTTTGTTCCAGGATTTTTTTTTATTTTTTGAAAAATCCGTACGCAGGAATTTTTTGAAAAATGGGGAGGAGGCATGTTTGGTGAATAGAAAAACTTTGACCGCAGGAAATTTGAAAATTTTGGTTAAAAATTCATAAACGCCAAAATCGCTCTCAAAACTCAAAAATCGACTCCAGAATCGTCAAAATCGTCGTTCAAATCGTCATTTTAATTAAATTTCTCCACTTTTTTTCAAAAAAAAATTACTAGGTTTGGAGCAATACCTACCATGGTAATTGGCCCCAATTCGACCAGAACCATCGCGATTGGTTCGGCTCGCAGTCATCTCATTGGTATTTATTTTCGATTTTGTGTTTTAAAATCGATTTCGAAGTACGAACATTATATTATTTTTTATCAAAAAACAGGATGGATCGGTATTCAAATTGTAATCGTGGTAAGCGTGGTGTGCACACGGATTGCCGAAATGGCGGTCATGCTAGTTTGGCAAATCTCGGCTTAGGAGAGTTTGGACGACAGCCTTTTGAGGGTAGACCGGAGCGACGAAAATACTTCGGTGAGACGCGATCTGACTTTGCTGAGTACGTTTTTATTTGTTTTCCACAAAATTGTTTTGCATTTTGTAATGATCGTATTAACAATAAAAACATTGTATGAAAACAGATGGAGGGCGAGTCGTAGAAAGGTAGAGCCACCGCACGTAACCCATAGACAAACGCTCGAGGATGTGAAGTGGATCAAAAAGCCGCCGTTTGTGCCAAGGAAAATGAGCCGCGTACAATTTAACATTTTTGCCACTTTGGGCAATGATTTAGTACTACAACATTGCTTTCGAACATTGTTTTGATGGTAAAACGTGTTAAATTTACACAAAATGTACATAAAAAACAGGTAAATGGCATGACACGTTCCTCATCTCTTCCCACCATTGGATCAATCCACCAGAGCACGTTACGACGCCACCAGCAACGCCAGGAGCAAAAGTATTAATTATTTTTAAATATTTTTTAATTTAATGTGTTTTTAGATGCAATTTTAGACGAAATTGTATGTTCTAACGCCAAATATTCAAAAAAAAAACAGGAAGTTGCAGCAGCTGAAGGCAGATCAGCTGATGGTGCGAACGCTCTCTGACTGGTCGGACTTGCACGCCGCAAAGACTCCCCGATATTAAACAAATACCGTTTTTTAATGACAAATCACACGTTTTTTAATTTTGTTTTCACTTTTTATCTGCTGAAAGCAAGTTTTCAATTTAAAGTTTTAATAATACAGAATTAAAAAATACACCAAATCGATTGCACAACAGTTTCAATTTTTCAGGAATTAATTTTGTAATTTAGTTTTATTGAAAGACAACACTTTAATTTAGGCGAAATTAATTATAACCAAGAATTCATTTACAATCTTAATTTATCGTAGTTTAGTTTATTTACTAAATTGGTTTTTACTTATGAAAAAATTACAATATTATATGTTAAAGTTTAACACATTTTTTCAACAGCATAATAATATTCAATACAGTTTTCTGTTCTCTCTCAGATTAATTATTTTTTCATCACCATTTTTTGTTGTCGTTGTTATGTTCGTTGTATTAATTTAACATTTAAAACCGATTTGGGTAAATTATTTTCAAATTTAATAAAAATCAAAAGGAAAAATGTAGTGCACACGCCGCTCAAGGAGATTGAAAAAACGCCGAGCGATCTTGTGGATAGCATTAGTAAAAAATGTCAAGATAGTTTGGCGGCGTTGCGGACTAGTTACGCGGGAAGTGATTTTAGCACTATTATCGAAGGAAGTGTGGGAATTTTACCATCGCCGGACAATAAAAACGACGAAAGTCACGATGACGTGTTATTGCAATCGCCGCCAGAGAAACCACAAAATAATTTAGACAAGTTAATGCGGCCCACCGCCGCTAGTAGTGGAAGGAAAACGCGCAAGCTGACGGACCTTCAAAAAAGTATGCAGGGAAAATATGAAAAGAAGAAAAGAGAAAATAGCATGACGCCGCTAGCATCTAAGGACGTTGATGTTAGTAATATCGTTACGCCAAAAAATATTACACCGGCTAGTAAAAATGTAAATAATAAAACGCCTAAATGTAGTACCAGCAAAAATGATAAGTTATCGTTTACAGATTGTCTAAAGAAAAAATGGCGGAAGAGTTTTGATTTTCGACAGGCGAAGGTTTCGAAGTACAATCTTGTTCATGGGTTCGACGGATTAAGTGATAGCACTGTTTCTGACGACGACGATGATGTAATTGTCAAAACCGTTCCAAAAGGCGCGTCAAAATTCATGGCGAAGTTGGCAAGGGATCAAGTACGGTTGCAAGTTTCTTTAAATGCTGAGAAAGGAAGGGCGGCGGAGTATGAAAGAGAGGCGCGGCTGGCGAAAAGTGGGTTGAAAAGTATTGTCAATGAGATGAATATGTTACGGCAAAAAATTGAACAGCAGCAAGAACAAAATAAAAACCTTGTTCTTGAGAGAGATAGTCTTAAAAATAATTTCGAACGACAGTCTGTTACACGCGAGCATAACGAAAACGAATTAGTGTCGTTATTACAAACCGCACAACAAGAGCGTGACAACGTCTGTGCAGAGTTACAGCATATCGAAGAAACGCATTCAACCAAACTTAGTATGCTCGACAGATCGTGGGAAAACAAGGTAAATACTATGCGTGAGTCTTATGAATTGCAGCTACAAGATGTAAAAGTGGAGTTAGAAGCAGTGAGAGAAGAACACAAAACGTTGCAGATAGAATATGACAATAAATGTAATGATTTTACGAAACTAATGGCTGAGAGTCAAGTGGAGTTAGAATTCTTTCAATCAGAATTGTATGAAGCGAGGATGATGAAAAATCTTACCGAAAGTGAAGTTCAAACGGACTTACGCATCCATGACATCCCGCGCGATGGTCCTATTCAACAACAACACTTAGAACCTGAATCCGACACCGAAGCAGGTATTCAAGATGCGTTAGTGGAGCTATTCCGCCAGGCGCACCGCCCACCTCGCCGATCTTCTTCGCGCCCTTTTAGTACATTTTTTACATTTTCATTCGATCAAACAGTAACTTCAAATTATTTTTACAGTTTTTAACTAACACAAAACAGGTAGAGGAAGTACCCGAGCGCCAAGAATGGTACAGCCCTCCTCTTGTGCCTCCTCCGAAATGGATGCCGGGGACATGCCTCCCTTAAATATGTGCGATTTTGACGGTTGAATTTTGATTTTACGTGTAAAAGGTGTCATTTCAATAAACAAAAAACACACTTCCATACAAAACAGGGTGGATATGAATCAATCCCGGGCAAGTGAGATGCGGTCGGCTAGGAGTACGGCGAGATCGTCCACCGGCCCACGGAGCGCGCGGTTGTCTTCCGTTCCGTACTTGTTTTTCATTTTTCGTGCGTTTTTACATTGAAACCATCGCATTTCGATAAAAAATGTTTGTTCAACAGGTCCGACAGGCCCGATCCAAACGCGATGCGACGCAAGCTCGGTCTCACCCCCAACCGCGGATACGATCATCCCTCGCCGTCCCAGCGCGCGCTCCAGAGTGGTAGAAGCACTCCTAAAAACGGCATTAATAAGAAACAACTACCAACATTCATACCACTTTCACAAGTCAAATACCCACCTTACCCCCGCCGACGTTTTTAACCACTCACACTAAACAGTGGCAACATGAAAAATATAGACAGTAATTATTTGTTTAAATGACATTCCAATTTGTGAAGTTACTAAAGTAACAGCAAAAAATAAAAAGTATTACAAGTTTGATACGATCATTTTTCTAACAAATAAATATCAGTTCATCTCACGTCTAATATACATAAATATTTATTGGACCGCAGTATTACTTTACATTTGAAAAAATATTTTGCAACCATTCATTTCATTGTGGATTTTACATGTATACGTCGATGGTGTGGTATTCATTTTTGTTTCATTCAGCATGGATCAACAGTTCAGTCTTCAGTATTCATCCTTCTCATATGCGAAAACATTTTTCATCCGCAAGCATTTTTATGGTAATCTCATTATTCATTGTATTTCATGCGTGTTTTGTTGGTTCTAGATTTTGTTACCAGTCCAGATTTTATGTGACCGCGTCACAACAGTTTTACATCATCCAAAAGTTTATTTTTCAATCTTTAAAATTATAATACAAAATTATTTAAATTAAAAAAAAAACATGGAGAGTTTGATTGATTTAAGCGTGGTGCAGAAGTTAAAGGCGGTAGGAGCAGACCAGGATGTAAGCCTTCCCCGCATCGCCGTGATCGGCAAGCAGTCCTCCGGAAAATCGTCAGTCGTCGAAATGGCCACCGGAGTCGCTTTGCCTCGTAATAGCGGCCTCTGCACTCGGTGCCCCATGGACGTTTCCACCAACCCGAAGCCGGATATCGATTGGGAGTGCGAGATCAAATTGCTTTTTAAGACCGATTGCGATGGTAAGGTCATGAAGTCGCCGATCACCATCCCATTCAAGACGTTGTCCAAGGACCAGAAGGATGAAATGGCCGAATCCATCAACACCGCCCAGATCGCTTTGCTCAACGGCTCGGCGGAGGTTTGAGAAACGGTTACAAAAAATCTATTAGGCTATTAATAACCTTAATTTGCTTTTCATAATTTTTCACGGTCGCAAAGTAAAAGCCATTTTATATTTTAATTTTTTTAGGTCAATTCCGATCTTTCAGACGACCATGCGGAACTCGTCGACAAGTGGAGCGACGCCAAGGAGCCCGCCCGCCAGTTCACAGACAACACCCTCGTGATCTCCATTTGCGGCAAGGATCAGCAGCAGCTTGAGTTAACTGATCTCCCAGGCCTCATCCAAGCCACCGAAAATGAGCAGGACATGCATTTTGTAAAGCTCATCACGGACTTGGCCCAGAGCTACATCCGCGAAAGCAACACCATCATTCTGACTTGCATCGACTGCTCCGACAACATCGAAAACCAAAAAGCCCGCCAGATGGCTCGCCAGGTGGACCCCAAGGGAAATCGCACCATCGCTGTTCTGACCAAGCCGGATCTCACGGAGGACGGCCAAGAGGATTTCATCGAGAGCGTTCTTGCTGGTCTTAAGCATTCGGTCAACTATGGTTATTACGTGGTCAAAAATCGCACGCATTCCGATCTCGTCAACAAGGTGTCCGCCGACGATGCTCGCAAAAAAGAGGAGGATTTCTTCTGCGATGATGAGCGCGTCGGCCAGCGCCTCAAGGCCGTTATGCCCGATCGCTGCGGCTCAGAGAACTTCTGCGCCAGGCTTCGGGAGCTGCTCCAGGCCAAGGTGAACGAGCAGTTGCCTTTACTATTCCACAATTTGGTCGACAAGCGCAACCACGCGCAGCAGGAGCTGGATGACATGCCCCCCGCCATCACTGCCAAAGACGCCATGTTCGTCGTTCCCAATCGTTTGAGCGACATTCAGGAGCAATTCACCAAAAATTTCGATGCCAAGGCCAGTAAATTCGTGAGTGGAAAAGCCAAAAACGAAAAATTTGCCCGGAGTATTCATCGAACGCAGGTCGCCTTCGATTATGGTGAGTTTTCTGATGCGTCCAAGAATGAGTCCGCGGGCGACACGTACCTCGACCCGAAGGTTTACAACCAATTGGGCAAAAAATACAAGGAGAATGACGTCGAGAGGATGGTCGACGCCAATCGTGGTCGCGCCGCGAAATTGCCGTACGGTCCCGCCGCCTACAACACCGCCACGGAGATCTTCAAAACAAGCTGTGAACATTGGCTTGCCCCCTTGGAAAACTTCATCGAGGATGTCAAGTTGGACGTGCAATTCGAGCTTACGGCCTTGTTCAAGAAGCATCTTGGCGTCGCTCCCCATCTGTACCGCAAGGCGGTCGCCTCCGCCTATGACTTGCTCGAGATGAAAACGGTCGAGGCGCGTAACGAGGCCCGCAAGCTTGTCGAAATGGAAAGCGGTGGCTCTTTTGACGTCCCGTTCCAGACCAACAACCACAAGTACCTCGAGGAGACATGCAACCAAACGCTCGCCAAGCAAGTTTCTGCGCGCGCGAAGCAGGCGATCACAGCCCTTGGCGAGAACCCTGATTCCGCGGAAATTGTTCAGCGTGTCATGATGCACATTCAAGAAGTTGACATCGTTGCATCCATTGCCACGGGATATTGGACTGTGGCCTATAAGCGCTTCACCGACGTGGCCACCAACCGCATCGATAAACTTATGTGGATGGAGGTTGCGCAGGAAATTGTCGACAAGATTCGCGGCGACGTGTGGGAGAACCTCGATAGCGAGCTGCTCAAAAAGTTGGTCGCCGAGAGCCCACAGTTGGCCAGTAAGCGTGATCGTCTCACTAACACCATCAAGCGCACGGACGAGGCCATTACGCTGATGAAGCAGACCATTGACATGGGTGACGTCTTTGATTTGTCCCGCAAACGCCGCTCGCTGCCTACGCCTATCCTCGATGCGCCCGTCAGCAAGAAGCGCAAGCGCGACCTCGATCAGGAGGAAGACGAAGTGGAGGAGTCGGAGGAAGAGGAAGACGAAGACGAAGTGGAGAAGTTGGAGGAAGAGGCAGACGAAGACGAAGTGGAGGAGTTGGAGGAAGAGGAAGAGGTCGCCGAGGAAGACGACGATGATTGGTCGAACTATCGGGAGGTGCCTTTTGCCACCGTCAAGGAACTACTCCAGAAAGAGGTCAGAGAATTAAATGCTCGTTTCAAAATATTTCGATTAAAATTTGTTTTCAACCGTTTTCCATTACCACGTATAAATTGCTGCTCAGGTGGAGGTGTTGAAAGGGGATAGCACGTACGAGGATGACCAAGGCCCCATTGTGTTGGAGCCCGGGCCAAAGGTATTTATATTTTTTCATTCACTAGTAATTAATTATTAAATTTGTTCAAATGTGTTTGTAATTTTCGATGATCTGATAATTAATTCGATTCATTTTTATTTGTTGGTTGCCGATTAAAATAGGTATGGACCAAGGCTGCGACGGCTTTCAGGATCGGAAAGAAACCTGGTGTGAAAGTTGGTGATATCGGTCTTGTCACGAGGTACACAGATGGCGCTGTCGAGTTCAAGGTCACATTCACCAGTGGCGAGTTCGAAGGGCGTCATTGTACATTGGACGAAAACAGATCGTATCACCTGAAGTATTTCATCGCGTCTTCTTGATAATTCTATTTCTCGTAGTTAGTGTTGAATTCTTTTGGCATCGAAATATTTCCACACTCACCCAATTAACCATCAATAATTAGTCTTTCATCCTTAGCTATATTGTCGTAAGTGAATTAATTAGTCTTCAATCATCGAAACTGTTAACGTAATTGCATAAATCAATATTTAATATTATCCAATTTCAATTTTGATACCAGACAATATATAATAGATAATTTAAGTGAGAATATCTATGTGCATCGACAAACTCAATGTTTGACTTTGCGTATTTCCTATTTCCTTCATCCAGAATATTATTAGTTAGTAGTAAAATAATTTAATAAAACATGTACAGAAAACAACCCTCGATTTCATCTAACAAAAAACATGTGAACCATTGCCATAAAGTTCTGTAACTGTTTAGCTGTATGTGCTCATATTTTGTGCGGTGTTGAAAGTAATTGTATGCGTAAAAAGTTTTCTTCATCGTGCGTTCCCTCCCCCTCTTTGTGTCCCGTCAGAATCTGACCATCATTTAGATCAATCTTTTAGTTCATTTAGTAGTCATTACAACCAAAATTGCAAGTAAATCATGTCTTCAGCAAGTTCAGTTTCGCGTGCGTTATCGTCCCCAAGCAGTCAACCGTCTCAACCAATTGACGAAAATTCTCCTGAACCGGTCCCATTAGATTTAGTGCCATTATATTGCCAGGGCGATGAAAAGTTAAAATCATATTCGGTCCCAACCGAACCAGTATGTAAAGGTTTTTTATACTGCCGGGCTGTGAAAATAAGCGGATTGCGGCCGTTTGAGCGCATCGGTGTGAGGTTTCAATCGCAGAATTGTAGCAAGGATGTGAGCTTTTCGTTTATGGCGGATTATACCGGAACCGTTCAGGGGATGCAAAAAGAATGCGCGATGGCGTTTTTTGATTTTCAAGGAAATTCTATTGTAAAAGCGTTTTTATTTTCACCAGCGAATTTTATGAATGATGAAAAGATCATGGGGGAAACCTCTTTTGTGCTACGCGAGAGTAGTCTAGTACGGCATATTCTGCATGAAAATGGACCGAACAACCCTCTACCAGACTTTTTGGAAAATTACGATCCTGACGCAGAAATTCTTGTGAGCAAGCAAGCCCCTAGAGCGTTGCCGACGGTGTCATTATCTTTCGATGCCGCAAATATCCAGATTGAATGCGAGGTAGCTTCCATCGTCGAGGGTAGCACACGCCTCCACTCCGGTGAATTGTTATTAAAACGCGCGGTGCAGGAGAATCGTTTTGTGCTGGTGCAGTTGTTATTGAAGTTGGAGGCGGGACGGCAGTTAAGTTTGTGGAGTCGATTTGACATTCTTGACGTTACTACCGATGTATCCATTGCGGAATTACTGGTCAACAAAGCAGATTTTTTCCCGAAACATCGCCACTGCCGTCAGGCCATCATTACTGGAAACGCCGAGCTGTTACATTTCTATTTGTACGTTTTTACTCTTTCACACAAAAAATATTGCGTTTTGACGGTCGGAATTGGTTTCTAAAAAATGTTTGGTCACAAAACAGGTTCGCCGGCGGGGGATTTGCCATCCTGCTACCAGAGCGCCCCGAGGAGGACGCCGACAACGACCGAACCGAGACATTGCTGACATTGGCTTGCGCTCTTGCTGACGTATTTTCCATTTTTGCAGATATTTACGTGTATTTTGCATGAAATGTTTATTTGAAGCCAACATTTTTTGAAAAAAGGTGGATTGTGTGCAAGTTATTTTGGACTATTCGCGGGAAGAGCATGTGGTCTCAGATCCCTTCGCGCCGACCCAGGAGCCGGTATGTTTTTTTGTTTAAAACAAATATTTTATACGAAACAATGATCATAAAAACAACAAAAATCGTGTTTGAAAATAGATGACGCACCCCCTCGCGGCTATTCTGGACCCCACTTACATTGAGATTGAGACCTATGCGCAAATCTGGACCGAGGCATTTGACAACGCAGATTCTCCCGTTGTCGCAGTCGTAAGAGGATTCCCCGATGGAAATATCCCCCGCCTACCCGCCAACATCAATTACGTCAAAAACCCCCAGCGCGAGCAGTTATTCGGCACCTCTGGCATCCCCACCGGCACTCTGGAGGCGCGCCTGGCCATTCTTGACTTGTTGCACGAGGCCGGTTTTACCATGAATCAAAAAAGCGGTTTGGACGGCCTGTCTCCATTGATTGCTGCCGTCGAAATTGGTTCGACAAACCAAACATTTTTTTATTTTTATGTGACCCAACCAATTTTATTTTACTTCAACAGACCAAAACATGATTATCACTAGGTTGTTACGAGCTCGTGCAAAAATTGCTGCAATATAATTGCGGCGTGTACCCAAGCGGAGCGAGCAGTTTCACACCCTTACACCAAACCTGCCAGATGGGGCATTGGCATTTACTTCCAATGCTGCTCCATGCCGTCAAAGAGCAGCAAAAAAGACCAGGACCGGCATTGGGCAGGGGGCTCGCGGCGGACCATGAGTGCTTGAATAAGGTGGATGCATATGGTAGGACGTGTTTGGATGTGGCGCTGGCGAATGTCATTCAAGAAAGCGCATCTATCGATCAAAAGTTAATCGGAACGGAAATCAACGACAAAGAATGGCTCAAATCTGTCCGGGCATTACTAAATCAATACTACGAAAGAGGATTCCTCGAGTTATCCAAGCCATTGCCAATCACGCGCAGCGCGTTCAACAACCAATGCGTTAGCTTCTTTGATTACTGCTCATGCACACCTTCGGTTCACAGCGTCACTGCTGCATTGGCAGTTGGAAACATCAAATTTTTTCTACGTCAAATTCTTGTGGCCAAAGTATTTTTACCATCATTTTCATTTTGTACAATTGAATGCAGGTTTTCGCACAGCCCATCCCCCCGAGTATGAATGCAGATTTGAACCACGCCACGACCCGCATTGGCTATTCCAGCTCCAGCAGCATGAGCAAAACCAGCAAGAACAAAAAATCAATGGATCGTGACTCGTCGTTCTCGTTGCCGCAAATGGACGAAGGAATTTTCCTCTCGCCCGAGAGGGAGCGATTATACAATGACCTCGCGGAGAGTTTACGCGCGTTGGATCTACTCCTCGAGGCCGGTGCGCACACGAAGGTCTACTCCATGTCAATGCTGGTAGACACCACCTCCACCGACGATCATCGCCTCCCGCCCTCCATTCACGTGGCGGCGTCGTCATCCGGGCCGTTTTTTGACGACTCATCCAGCATTTCCGATTATGATTATGACGTTGAAATCGATATTTAACTTTACTACAATTTAAAGTAATGTTTAGTTTACCAACATATCTTCACAGTTTACAGGCGTGTTCAAGCAGTAAATTCCAACAATTAATACGATTTGATTTGATAAATAAATTATTATTGTCATGTGTCATCATGTAATTGCGTTGTAATTGTGTATTCATATTGTGTTTTTTTCGCAGATTTGTTCATTCATTATCAACAGATTCTTCTAGCAGACATCTCAAAAAACATTGAACAAAATGAAAAGTTTGATTGGTTTAGTATTGATTAGCACTAGTAATGCGGTGTTGTACCGCGGGCCGGAGATCAGCGACATTGCTACGGTGAAACCGCTGCTAGATGGGTTTAAGATTAGAGTGAATTGGGATCATTCGCCTCGCACGGAAAAGTATGAGATATGCTACAATTGTGATATTACGAAAACCGGTGAGTTAAAACAAGGCACGCCGATTCCGGCGGAGCAAACATGCGGCGGGGAGAGTAATAGATGTCATGTAGTAGGTGAAAAAACACCCATCAAGAAGGGTAAGGCGAGTTTCTCTGTGCGTGCTTACCGACCGCACGCGGGCCAGATGCAGTGGACGTCTTGGGGGGCCGTCCAGCAGTTTGACGTTCAGAAACCTGGAAAGGTTCATAGTGATTTTAAAATCAAAATGCCAGCTAAGCAAGACAAAACCGAACTCTAGAATTAGATTCTCGTATCATAGATTTTGATCAAAACACCATATAGTTTCAAGTAAAAAAAGCATTTGAAGAAGGCATGTCATTTGTGATATATGTCGTTGAAAAAGTTTCAGTGGGAGATTGTGTGCTGTGTTGTTCAAGATTAAGAAAAATGTCATTACTCATGCTCAAAATATGCGTGTAATTATCTCAACAAATGTTGGTTCACTTTCATACAGTCATAAGATCATCTGCATTTCATTTCACATTCATTTGAAATATTTAGTCGATCAACAAAAACTAGATTTTGAAACAGAACATTCAAAAGTCAAAACATTTAAAAAGAAAAAGTAAATTTAAAAATGAGTGGGAAAATAGCGGGTTTGACGGCGTGTGGGCTGTTGAGTATTGTAGCGGTGCCGGTGCTGGTGTATTTTGCGATCTTGGCGATGAAGGGCTCGCATCTATTGGAAATTCCGAATGAGCATAAGGTAAGTTTAGTTATGGTTGTGTTTCTATTTTATTTTTTCATAGACGTGATGGTATGGACACTACGTAATTCCAAGGCTATCTCATTAACATCATTACGCAGGACCCAGAGGCGGCACTTTATATGTGTTTGGCGTTCTCTGATGAGGACGTACCAGTAAAGCAAGTCCCAGAGGCGGCACTTGAAGCAGCAACAAAAAGGGATCGAAAAAGGAAGACAGGGACAGGAAGATCTAACAAGACGGCGACGACGATCGGATAGGAGACTGGATTTCTTATTTCCGGACTCAGATTCAGAAAGCGAGAGCGATCAGCGTCCTCACAATCGGGCTGCTATTGCGCCCCGATGACACGTCTCTTCAGGCAGAGAGTGCGAAGGTGCTGTTCAATGTTACTAGGTCAAGCAGTTGTGTGCTGCACATCAGAATTTCACCCCGATGACAAAAGGATGCAGTTGCCATGGTACGTCTCCTCAGGCAGAGAGTGCGAAGGTGCTGGTCAAGGATGCTGCGAAGGCATGCCGTATTGCCAGCAAGCGGTATCGCAGCCAATGGAGAAATATTGCGGACGAATATATCTCGGGGTATTACCATTATGAGCTTGCGGACATTTCGCATTCGGGACACGCAATCTCTGATCATAATGATAAAAACAACAGTTCCGTCCCCGCAAGTTCAAGTACTACACCAACGATTGCCGCCTACAACGCTCTTAAGGGTCTCCTCGCTGAGGCGCGTGGTCAGGTACTTCATTCGGGACACGCAATCCACCGACGCTTTTTTTAAACGAATTAAAATGTGGGTTAAACGAAATTATTGTAAAGTACATCAAAAAGTGCATTCAAGTTCAGTGTAATCAGCGTTCAGTACAATCAGTACAATCAGTGCATCAAAAAGTGCATTCAAGTTCAGTGTAAACATCAAGATGGTCAACATCTCCCCTCCCCCGGGACACGCAATCCACCGACAATGAAGCCAGAAGACGTCAAAACGCCCAAGCCGCGAAGACGAACACACCACATATTCATTTAATTTTAGCAAGTTATTTAAAATTTCATCAAAAAACGAAGGCTTGCGTTTTTGTTTAGCGATAGTGAAAGCTCCTCATCCGACAGCCAGTTCGGCTTTTTATTTTGTAGTTCCAATGGCGCCCAGCTCTTCCCAAAACAAACATATGCTATACCATTTATGCCCGGCGCCCACTGTTACCCTTCCACCCCTTCCCCCCCACAAAAATGCAAAACCCCGCTCCATCCGTTGTGGACATACCTAAAAGTCCGGTGCCGCTGTGGGGTGCTGGATTGCCGCTATCATGTACGCCGCCACCGGTGTCGCCTCATACCACTATCTGAAGTACATTTTTTAAAATTTACCATATTTTGATTGAAATTTTGCATGTTTTAATCGCGAAATATGCTGAATTTGTACAATTTTTCATGTTTAAAAACAAAAAAATAGGAAGGAACGATTGGCAACGCAATGGAATAGGCAGTACCGTAATCTTGATTCCGGCACGCAGTTGCAAAATTTCGGCGGGGGACGATCAGACCAAGATGAGGACGAAACGGGTCGACACATCCCAATGGATTCGCAGCTGCAGACCACGCCCCAGGCGCAGGTTAACTCTTCGCAGCCCGTGCAGCAGACCGATTTCCTGTCATAAAATGAAATAATTTAGACACATGACAAGCGTTAGATTAAATTCACAACAATATTATTTTACAAATTTTAATCATCAGCAATAATTTTAATTTTTTGAACATCGACATAAGGTCGACGTTACGCAACACAAATTTTGACAACGAATTTATTTTTGCATACAATCTAGAAAGTTGTCATGTGCGGGTTGTTGTAATGAGAGTGGAAAAAGAGTTCAGTCAGAGATAGTGTCGTGCACGATATACGTACCAATTTGCTAACACGTTGAACAAATTAATTACAAAAATACAAATTTCTGCCACGACAATAAAAATGTTTGTATTGGTTCATTCATCATACATCATTCATCTCAATTTCCATGATCAATCCACAACTCATTGCTACACTTGGTTCAACAGCTATCATCTACAAACATTGACTCACATTAAAACAACTACAACAAAACAAAATACTCTTGTAATCTCCCCTAAAAACAGTACAAATTACAACAGACAATTTCTTCCAACGTTACATAAATTTTTCGAACTACAAAAAGTAAAGTAATTTGTCAACAACAAAATTAATATTAGTTAATTAATCAAGACTACAAAGACATTCACCATTCAAACCCCCATCAAATTACCACAAAAAATAAGTAAATGAATTACAAAACCGATTTTCGTTTTGTAAAAACAAAACATTAATTACACGTTTTCACGTACGCTGATAATAATTTAATTTAAAAAAGAACAGAAATTCAGAAAATTGGAATTTCGTCTTTTTTCTTATTTTCTTAGGTATTTTCTAAAATATGTACAGTAAAAAAAATCAAAAGTAGCTTCAAATAATTTAAAAAGCAAACAATTTCAAAATGGTGCTAGGCAAAAACTTTTCGATGGACAGTGCCTGGGGGTACGTGATCCTCTTCGTGTGCCTGGGCCTTGGATTTGGTTTTACAACATGTTTGTATTTGTATTTACGACATGAGTACCAAGAAGGGGCAGAAAGCGGTAACCAACCAGATGTAACAAATTTATACTCTAGCTCTTATAAATGGGGTAAGCATAGTAGTTTGACGTCGCGCATTCAAGCTGGTTGTTTATTCGCGCTGATCTTATACCCAACAGTTGTGATTGGCTTTACATTAATATGGCGCTTACCAAATTTTATGATATTATTCGCGGAGAATTACCATGTATTAGTCCAAAGAAAACAACAGCGCAAAATGCGAAAACATTTACAAATAGCGCACGCGACGTCACATTTGTCAGATCTTATGGACAAAAGCAGCGACTCTTCAGATCGTTATAGTTTGAGACAATTTACAATTTTATTTCGTTTCAATAATCATTTTCTTTCAACAAATTTTATATTCAATCCATTTTGTAAAAAAATATAGCATCGGAAGACACTACCCCCGTGCGGTGTAATAGGGGATCGTCGAGATTCGGTATGCAGCCGCCAATGTATTCGAGGACTCACAGTTTGAATCGGTCGGTGGATTCTCTTAGTGCGATCGATGAGGACAGTGACGAGGAGGATGGTGGCTCAGAGGAGCAAGACCGCCAATCAGATACCGCACCATTGATGCGCGCGCATGTAAATGTCGAAAACCGCCGTCGTTCATCCTTCGGCTTACTAATGTCTGATCATCAGCGTTTGCTGTTAGAGTCGTCAACTCCTTCAACACCGTCGCCGAAACAATCGGAAAATTTCGAGCCGCGGGAGGTGATTAATCCTAGGAATAGAACCGCGGAACGGCTCGAGCAGGGGGGAGAGAAGATGGAGACGACCCCGCAGCGGCGCCACTCCGCGGATGACGCGCGGCATCAGTTCAACATGTTTACATGGGTGCGCGAGACGTTATTCGCCGACAAGAAGTCCATCCGAGCCTCCGCCGGCGCCGACGGTGTGTTATTGGTAGGGCTTGTGTATAGGCTGTTTATATTATTTACGGTTTTCACGGTGATTGTAGGGGCGCCATTAGGGGCTATGTACGCAACCTACGACTGGTTTGCAACTGTTACTGGCGAGCCAAAATATGACGCGAACATGGACAAAACTTGGCCGGTCCCCGTGACCCGCTTTGGTAAGCAACAACCTGCCTGGATCACCAACAGCACGCGTCTTAGCGACGGCAGGATAAATAAGTGGGCAGGTTTTCCGGACGAAGATCGACAAGGCAATGTGACCGCTGTTCCTCCCAGCGAAAGTGCGTATTATACAATCAGCCTGTTTCAGCCACTGCCGAAGCAGGAGCCTCCACAAGAGAATGATAGCAGTAGCGATAGTAGTGATAGTAGTGACGATGACCACGTTGACTGGGATAAAACCGAGGAGATTCGGCTCTTGCGAGAGGATTTTCTTGGTCCTAACTGGTTTATGCTGCAAGAGCAAGAGGATTCAAAAACTGGTGAGGAAATACCAAAAGCTGTTGTCGTCTCACCATGGGCTCCAACCAATTTGACAGACACGGACAGCCCATACGAGGGATGGACCGTTTGGCAGATTAACGGCGTTGAAGTAAAAGATGATCTTATGACCATTCAAGAACATTGGAGCGACTACTACAACACCATCTGGCGGCCAAGCTACAAAGAACAATACCCCGTACAAATTTGGGTTCACCAGTTTCCGCCGGGCTGGATCGACTACATCTCCCTGACCAACGTGCCCTTCGACACGGCGACGGTGGCGGCCTCCGAGGACGCCAGCGTCCGCTTCTACATTATCGCAGTAATCGTTTGGTTCATCGTGTTTGGCGTTCTCTGGCTCATCCGAAGTATGATGAAATTGATGAAAAAAGAGCGCCGTCGTTATCTAACAAAATTATGCTGGCCTGACGCCTACGCCCTCATTTATCAGAACCTCCCCATCAGAAAGGCCACGCAGCGCGACGTCGAGCAGTACATCGAGGTCCTCTTTCCTGGCCGCTGGCGCGACGTGCACATTTGTAGGGAGTTGGGTCATGGAAATATCAGAAGGATGTTCCAGGATTATAAAATGGCTATGAAGACTTACAAACAGGCGTTAGTGGACGCAAATATGGACGCCAGCGCTCCCCCCGAGGACCTCTACGTGTACAAACCATCCGTCAAATCATTCATCCGCGAGAGATTTCATAGGCATTCGAAAAAAAGACAAAATTCCAAAACGTCCCAATCAAGCAGAACGAATTCCAAAACGTCACAATCGGATGCGTCACAACCAGCGTCTAGTGACAGCGACGATGACGATGCGCCATCACCCTTAGAACTATCCATGCAGAGTGAGGTCTCTTTGTGTGATCAACAAGAACGACATATCGAGCGCTCAGACAACCTCAATGACGTTGAAAAGGCGGCCTTGCGCGTGGTGCGGTTGAAAAAGAAAATGAAAAAGGAATGGGACGCCAAGAATCTCCGCGCCAGTCTCGACGAGCCCGTGGACCACCCGAGCATCATCGTAACGTTTAAATCTCGGATCGACAAAATCTGCGCGTCGGATGCCATTTTGGAGTTCAAGTCTAACAAGCCCCGCGTCTGGAACGCTTTCGCTCCCAACGACGTCCGCTATTGGGATCTCGCATATCATAAGCGACGCAACCGCACCCAGTGGATCGCGTACTCCTTGATTGTCGGTATTTTCTTCGCGTTTGTACCTTTCGTCATCTTCCTTGGCAACGTCACGAAACCTGAAAAGGTTGAAACCGCCTTCTCCTTCCTAAAGCGCTGGAAGGAGGCTGGTGGCCTACGCGCTCTGATGGTAAACGTCATCGAGACATACGTTCCGCCGTTGTTGCTGACGATTTGCGCGAGTGTGATGGCGATTTGTTTTGTCTTCATCGGAAACCTCTTGGTGCCATTTCCCAGCGGTACAAGGTTAAATCTCTGGGCATGCCGCATCTACTTCTGGTTCAACATGATATTCGTGGTGTTTGGTGTGATGGCGGTCAAGATTTTCTGGGACATTGAGCAGAAACCACTTGAGTTCGAGAATTTTTGATTTAATGTTTTTTTTTGAAGCGATTTGCAGCCAGCGGACCGGTTTAGCCAAGAACGCGTCACAAAGATTGCTCCTACGTGAACGATGTGAAGAGTCCAGCACCACGGCCATCGAATGTTTGTGTTACCAATAGGGTATTTGCCGCAGGACGATGAAAACCAGGCTGAGTCTACCGACGACGCCACAGCCCCGACAAGCCTGAGTCCACAGAGACGCGGATGACGATGTTCGAAATTGGGAACATTCATAATGCAATACCATTGGCAATTGCAAGTGTGCAAATGACGTGATTTGTTCGGTGCTGTAGCTGTGTTCATGCTATTGTACAGCGATTTGATGGAATTAATCACATCGCCAGAAACGGCGGCCAAAGCTGGCGCAAATCAAAACATGCCCCTATCTAAGGGCTTGTCAAATTTGTTCTAAAGGATTATCAAAATTGTGTCGCAGGGAAGCGCACTTTTGCAGAAGGCAGGCCTGGGATTCCATTCAGCATGCCATGGCCTGGCCGTCTGTTCGTTGTTTTTACAAAATTATCCCCGGCTCGCGCACTCCCCCAAATCTACAAAACCCGGCAGCCCTCCTTCACCACCCAGACCACCCATCCCCATGCCCCATATTTTTTCTTTGCCCCCATGTACCTTCTTCCGCGCAGGTTCCAAAACCTCCAGGCAGCCAGCCGCTCGCTCTGGCAGGCGGCCCCGGATGCTGCCGTCTTTGCGATTACGTATATCTTCATCATGACACAGAATCAGTCGTTGTCGTTGCTCCTCAACTGGACCCGCCTATTGTTCTACCTCATCAAGTGGGTGTGGTACCAATCCCGCGACAAGGCGCTCGAAGCGGTTTCCCTCACAAACGACGTCAAATACGGCAAGTTTGGGTTCATGAACCAATTGTACGTCAACGTCACCATCCTATTCGCCGTGGTTATGTCGTTCATCTTCATCACGCCCATTATTATCCCGGCCGGCATTTTCTTCCTGCTCTGCTTGATGCCTATTATGAAGTTCTTGCTGCTTGTCCGCGTGCCAGAAGATTTCGCGGACACGGGTGGAAAAATCTGGATGCAGGTGGTCGATCATTTATTATGGGTCATGGGCTTCTTCTTCGTTTTAATGCTTTGTATTTGCATTTTGCGCATCAATTTCAAAGCTGACGGCGGTATCATCACGTTACTGATCATCTTCGCAGGGGCGGTGTTCTTTTTTCCCACGGCGTTATGGTTCATTAAGCGGTATAATTTTGAGCATCTACCTCTGTACGAAGCCCGCACGCTGGCCGATCAAGAGGACGGGTGGGGAACCGTCAAGGTCGGTGATGGACATCGTAAAAAACGCGACTACTCCCAGCCGGAGATCAATTTCATGCTGCAATTGCCCGAGGATTACAGTATCGTCAACACGTCCTCTTGGAAAACTTACAGAAGCCGCCAGCGCCATATTAACCAATGCGAGACCGTCCAAGAGGAGCAAACCGAGGACCTCGAGGGCTGCCCGGAACTTGCCTCGGCCTGCGCGAATTCACCAAAAATGAAACATTAACATACAAAAATAAATTATATTCACGTTACGTATTTAATTTACACGACACAACATTCAAACATTTTTCATTCATTAATTAATAATTTCAATTTGTTAAAAAAGATCAATCAAACAATATAACATTTCGAATTACATGCAATCGTTTTTTGCGTAATTATTTGTTCAGCAATTTAAAAATTATGAGGTTAATGAAATAAGTTAAACTAGTTTTGCGTAAATATTAACAAAGTTACTACACATGAATTTTACACACGTAATAATTATTTTTTTTTTCATACCATTGTTGTCTGGTGTCGTGTGTGCAGAATGCATCATCAGTGAGTCATTGTTTCAAAAAGAAAGAAACAAAACAAAATTCAAACCAGAGATAGTTGTGTGAATATTTCATCCTTCCAAAACCATTTCAATATTAAATAATACAGGTAATACAACACAAAATTTTGTCGAATAAATGTTTTCATGTTTGGTCCATCACCCCCCCTCTCCCCATCTCCCATTCACCAGATTAGTATTATCATCACAAAATTCAATCATTAAGACAGTTTTGAACAGGAAACAGAAAGTAAAATAAGCATGCCGAACCGTTGTTCGCGCTACCCGAATTGTAATTGCCTCAAATCGGAATATGCGGGGAGTAAGTGCAAGATATGTAACGGGAAAATAGAGCTGGGGGACTGCATTGCGCCGGGTTATGGAGGTACTTTTTAGATTTTTACACAATGTATGTTTACGTTAATTAATTTTAGTTTTATAAATTTATTACAAAAAAATTGCAATTATAACAAAATCAGGTCAAACGCCCACGGCGCTGCAGAGCAGGAAGCAGCGGCTTAGCGGATTGTTAAACCGCATGTCGTCTAGTGGGGGTGGTCGTCGCAGTAGTAGCAGCATGGAAATAGGCGGCGAGCCAGATTATAAGTGTTTTATTTGCGGCTTAACGGACCATTTTGCTAATAATTGCCCTAACAAATCGAATAGTGCGTCGGCAAGTAGTTCAACGACGTTTAGCAAGAAAGGTGGGGGGTATTGTCATGTCGCATGTAGAGAAAAAACTAACAGATCGAAACGAGCCCAAAGCATGCCTCCCCCACCAAGCACGCCGCTCAGGCCAAAAAAGCAAAAAGTTAGTACAAGTTCTATGCAAACGCCCAATCGACCTAGTGCAGCGGTCGCAAAAAGAGCAATTCTACAGCTTACACCAGAGCAATGTGCCATCCGAAATTTTGTGTTAGATCCGAATTCCAATACGTCTGAATTAAAAAATCTCATCGATCGTAGCATGAAGAAAAATATTATCTCGGATCCTAATATAATCCGCATCCTAGCTTATGCAGGATGCGGAAAGACCAAGATCGCCGAGATTATATATGACGAGATCAAAAAGGTGTACACGTTATCAAACCAGAATCCAAGTTGCCTGGTGCAGTATATAGTTTTTAACAAAGCTGCCGAGGTGGACGCGTGTAAGAGGGGTACGTTTTTACCGCATGAGGTTCGGACGGTCCATGCATTAGCAAAGAGATATACAAATACCGGTAGTGTTTGTGCTGATGTCAAGCCAGAAACACTTATTACTGCGTTCGATTTGAATAGGTCGGTGTTTAATCAGGCGAGGGAGGAAGGTATGGAAGCTCTTGCGCAGAGATTTGGCATCGATTTTAATAGTGAGGACGATGATAAATTTAAACGCGTTGTTAGAAGTGTAGCTATTAATATATACGAAACATTAAAACGATTTCTATGGAGTGATGTCGATCAAGTCGAGGACGCACATGTCTATTGGAAAGCCAGGGAAAAACACGAGCCTAAACGTATTTGGAAACCGTCATTTACTGAGGAGTGGTATGTGTTAAAGGCGAGAGAGTTATGGCTAAAAATGTGTGATTTACGTAATGGTTCTATTCAATTTACGCACGACGGGTATTTAAAAGCGTTTGAGCGCGCGCATGTAAATTTGTCCAAGCCAACTACCAAAGAGCCCGTACCAATTAAGTTTCTGATAGTAGACGAATGCCAAGACACATCCCCAGCCATGTTTAATGCCTTCGTATCGCAGCAGGCCAAGAATGGTATAATGGTCTTCGTTGTAGGTGATCCGCGGCAGAGAATTTATCGTTTCAGAGGTGCTAGTGAAGATTTCGAAACGTGTAAAGTTAAAAAGGAGTATAATTTATCAATTAGTTTTAGATTTGGGAAGCCAATAGCTATGTGGGCAACGCGCATTCTTGGCTACAGCGGTACTAACATCAAAGCGAATCCTGTGCAAAGTTTGGCGAGCTCGAAGAATTGGCGGGAGAAAAATGCAGATGCTGATATTTTGAAGGCAAATGTTACTACCCGAGAAAATATACCAGATGATGTCGCAGCTGGTTGGATAAAGGAAAATTTAAAGGGCTTGTCCGGCTTTTGAAGGCGAGTAGACGATTTTTGGCACGTTTTTGGTGCCGAATTTGGTTTTTTTGATGGTGTTGGCGCCGATTTTTACGTTTTTGGCGATGTCGCATTTTCCTTCGGCACAGGTGCCGCGAGGCGAAAAATACGAAATCGCCAAAAACGTAAAAATCGACGCCAACACCATCAAAAAAACCAAATTCGGCACCAAAAACGTGCCAAAAATCGTCTACTCGCCATTATTTCTTCTTATTTTTCATTTTTTCAATGCCGGACAATCCAACCAGGTGCGGATGATGTTATTTTAAACGATGGCGTTTGTATTATCACGCGTAACAACGCAGGGATGGTTGGAGAAATTTAAAATCGAATTTCGAGCATTTTGGAGCCCTGAGGGCGTCTGCGAGACCAAAAATGAGTCCTAACTACATGTCTATCGAAATTCGGACCCCCGATTTTGTTCCAGTTTTTTATTTTTTATTTTTTTTTATTTTTTTGGTACGCGAAAATTTTTCAAAAAAAGTGGTGCGGGCTTCTTTTGGGATTTGAAAATCTTTGACCGCAGGAAATTTGAAAATTTTGTTCAAAAATCGACGTCAGAAAAATCAAAAGCTTCCAAAAATCGACGCTGGCACCTTGAAATCGGTGTCCGAAAACCCTAAATTCGTTATTTCAATTTCTCCCACATTTTTTCAAAAATCTACTAGGTGCATGAGCTGCTAAAATTACTATCACAGTTTGATGACGCGATGCCGAAATGGTGTTTTTTGAAACCGTCTGTAAAGGGTTTGTTGTTTGACGTCAAAAAAATAGAACAGTTTTTGAATTGTATGAACGGCGGATGCCAAATCAAAATCGATGGGTTGAGTTTAGATTGGGAAAATTTCGTAGATCATTGCGCTGATGAAGGCAAGGTGAAGGAAATTACGCTTATTGGGCTTGTGAAAAAATATGGCGATGATTTACCTAATAAAATCTCGCAGTTAGAGCAATATCTTGTTACGGACAGGCATCAGGCTAAGGTTGTGCTGTCAACAGCGCATGGTTGTAAGGGTTTAGAATTCCGGAAAGTGGTTTTGAGCGATGATTTTAATCTGCCGTTTGTTGATGGCAAACAAAAATTAGCAAATTTGACCGTCATGGAGCGGGAACGTTTTAGTAGGGCGCGATATTGGAAAGACGAAATGAATCTATTATATGTTGCCGTTACAAGAGCAAAAATCGATCTCTACGTACCAAAGGAGGTTCATGATATTTTTGCGAGGAAAATTGATGATTTTACCGCGTCCCACGCTGATATGGACGACACTCCCCATGATGACAGTAACTTGCAGGAGGAAGAACTATGTGTTTTTCTGGCGGGCGACTAGTGTTTAGCATTTATACATTATTACATAGTATTCATAGAATTTTACACACGTAATAATTATTTTATTTTTCATACTATTGTTGTCTGGTGTCGTGTGTGCAGAATGCATAATCAGTAAAAGTTGAAAAGAGTAGTGTCTGTTGTTGCATGTGTTCACGTTTCAAGAAAATTCAAACTCAAAGAAGATCGTCATGTGTCAGGAAGCACATGTAAACGATTCCAAATTAAAATATTTTGCAAAATGTACACTTGGTTCATACCATTGCCAATTGCTTTGATCGTTTCCATTATTTCCATACAACCATTGATTTTTCCATCACAACATTAACCATCGAATACATTGAAAATTCAAAAAATGTAAAATTAAATAAAAATTAAAACATTCAAAAATAAAATTAATTTTAAAATTTTAATTTGTTATTAATTATCCAACACGAAATGTTTTTCAAAATACAAGGATCAGAATCGCTTGACAACAATTGTCACAAAACGTTTACACGAAATCTCTTAAAACTCACACGTTTTTATACAAAAAACAATATTTACATCAGTATGATGAACATGATGAAGATGGTTGGTTTTTTCATGACGTTGCTCCTGGGTGGGGTAACCGGCTTGTCCGTTAAGGGCCGTGATGTCACTGTGTCGGTACAATTTATTAATTTTACACCAAAGTCGCTACAATGAAAAAGATAATTCCACCAGCTATTCTCATATCATTTGTTTGTGTTATAAATTTTGTGAATAGATCAAATTCGGCGAAGATATGGATCTCGGAAACGATTGGAAATTTAACAAGGGAGATATGCATCCATCAAAGCCAACGTTTGACAAACCGGCACTAGGCAAAGGAAGACTTTTGGCTTCGGACTTCTACGATAAAATGCGTATGTTGATGGGCAAGAAATCAAATTTGTATCTGTACGGAGGTCCTAATTTGGATATATTATTGGTGAATGCTCAATGCACCGGAAACGTTAATACGACGTGGACAGATTTCGGTTCGATTTTTTTTTAAATTTCATTGAAGTTAGAAAGTTTCACATTTTCCATCAATTGTTAATTTTTTTAAATGTTTGTTGTTCCAGGAGACGCGGACACGTATATGGTGGAAGTCCGCACAACAAAAAAATGAAAACAAAAGTTTCAAATAAATACAAATTAAATCTGAATCCATTAACACTAACCGCACAGCATCAGAAGCATGTCGTTTCGGGAAAAATCTTAAGCGAATACCATTTCGTGAATTTATATTAAATCATATCAGCAGTGGTAATGAGCATTTTCTGTAGTAATTATTCAATTGTAATTAAATTGTTTACCTAAAAGCATTCAACAATAATGACATAATGTAAAAAACAATTTTTTTTCACATGTCATACCGGTTTGTGCAGAAGTTGTATTGGTTGAATTGTTGAATAATGTATGCCAAAAAAATGTTAAGAGAGAATGAAAAAATTAAAATGTAGCGTAGCGATAAAACAACCATTTCAAAAAAGTCCAAAAATCAAAATTTGTTCACAACAATGTTCAGAACTATTTCACCATTAAGAAAGAGTTTAACCAACAAAATAACGTTAAATTGAGTTAGTGTTCAACACAAATAATAAACATTCAACCCATTTGTTGTCTATGCGTATAAATCAAACATGTTGTTGCTAATATAAAAACGTTCGGTCCATATTTTTCTCCACCCATTTTCAAAAAACAAATCTCGGCCCCCACACCCTCTATCTACAATTTTCAACATTCAAAATCAAAACGAATAACGAACTAACAAAACATCGAACAAATTGCGGTCTGTGTACTAATAATAACAAAAAATAAAAAATAAAAAAGCAGGATAATAGAAAAGATCTGAGGATAGCAGGATAATAGAAAAGATTTGAGGTCATAGCAGGATAATAAAAAAGCAGGATAATAGAAAAACGATTTGTGAAGGTTCACAGATCGATTAGACAGTAATACAGTTGTAGTTTGTAAAGTAAAAAAAACAAAAAACGTTTGCAAAATGGGCAAACCCATGGGCAAAGGAAAAGGTAAAGGCAAAGGTGGCGCCAAAGGAAAAGGCAAGGGAAAAGGCAAGGGCAAAGGCAAAGGCGGCAAAGGCAAGGGCAAAGGTGGCGCCAAAAAGGCTCAAGTCGTCATCGAGCCCCATCGCCACGAAGGATGCTTCGTGGCCAAGGGTAAGGATGACGCCCTCGTCACCAAGAACATGGTTGTCGGTGAGTCCGTCTACGGTGAGAAGCGCATTTCCGTCGAGCAGAACGAGGAAAAGATCGAGTACCGTGTCTGGAACCCTTTCCGCTCCAAGGTCGCTGCCTCCATCGTCGGTGGTCTGAGAAATTATTAGTTTTTGATTGGCTACGTTTCGATTTGAATTTTCGTATTTTGCTATAACAATTTAAAATTTTCATTTTTCTTATTCATTAATTATTAGGTATCGGCAACATGCCCATTAAGCCTGGCTCCCGCGTGCTCTACCTCGGTGGCGCTTCCGGTACCACGGTCTCCCATGTGTCCGATATGGTTGGCCCCGAAGGTTTGAAAAATAAAAAATTCATCCAAAAACGTCAAAATCAGTGCTGAAATCATCAAAATCGTTGTTCAAACACGTTATTTTGTTCACTTTTTATTTAAATGTTTTAAAAAATTAGGTATCGTCTACGCCGTCGAGTTCTCCCACCGCTCCGGCCGCGATCTCACCAACATGGCCAAGAAGCGCCCGAACGTCGTCCCCATCATCGAAGATGCTCGCCAGCCCCTCCGCTACCGCATGTTGATCGGTATGGTCGACGTCATCTTCTCCGATGTCGCCCAGCCCGATCAGGCTCGTATCGTTGCCCTTAATGCCGATATGTTCCTCAAGAACGGTGGCCACTTCATCATTTCCATCAAGGCTAATTGCGTTGACTCCACCGCCGCGCCCGATGTTGTTTACGCTGCCGAATGTGACAAGCTCAAGAAATCCAAATGCAAGCCTAAGGAACAGTTGACCCTCGAGCCCTACCATCGTGATCACGCTGTCGTTGTCGGTGTCTACCGTGGCGCCAAGAAGGCCAAGGCGTAAATCAAAAAGTTAAACCATTTACACAAAATATTATAAACGTATTACAGTTATTACAAAAAATCAATCTTGTAGTTCCATGAAAACAAAATCTAATTTTTTAAAAGCACGAAATTTACATTAAAAATATGTAAATACTAAATTATTATCTTCACCAAATTAAAATTACATGTAAATACACCCTCTAAATATGGCGGTCTGAATTTCAAAATCATAAATATATATGTTGACTGTTTATTGTACAATAACATAAAAATACAATTTGTTGTACGCTTCTTCTTGTACAATCAATAATATAAATTCAACGGCATATAAAAAATTAAAATCACAATAATTACCAAAATGCGAAAAAGGATATCATTAGATGAAATTGCCATGGTATTTTCAAAAAATGTAATCATATTAAAATGGTTACACAAAATAAATAAAGGTTGAATTATAAGTGGCGATAATGTTAGATGGTTCATATGCCGTAATCATTGTTCGTTAACGTCCATTTTCAATTTTAATTTTTTTATTCATTCAATAAAAAATGCCCACAATACCAAAATGCGAAAAAGGATTAGATGAAAGTGCCATGGTATTTTCAAAAAATGTAATCATATTAAAATGGTTATGTCACAAAATAAATAAAGGTTGAATTATAAGTGGCGATAATGTTAGATGGTTCATATGCCGTAATCATTGTTCGTTAACGTCCATTTTCATTTTTTTATTTATTCAATAAAAAATGCCAAAGCAATAACAACTACAAAAGAGCGTATAAAAAATTGTATTTAATTAGTTCCCATACCATAAATAATATTTTTTACATGCAGAAAAAAAATAATGTAAAAAACGATTTTTCCATGTCATACCGGTTTGTGCAGAAGTTGTATTAGTTGAATTGTTGAATAATGTGTAATTGCCAAAAGAACATTTTAAGAGAGAATGAAAAAATATGAAGAGCACAAATAATGATATTGTTTCTCGACATTTTCGTTTTTTGATCATGCCCATATCGAAAAGCGCGTTCCACGACATTTTTGCTATTGAACATTTTTATTTTCTTGAATTTTAGCTAATTATTTTGAATTTTTCTAAATTTCAATTTTTCTAATAAATTATTATTAAACATAATTTTTCACCATGACATCGAATTATTTATGAAAAACATGGATTCCAATGAATAATTCGCAATCACAAATTTTTCATCAATTTACAAATTCATTTTTCCACCATCAAAATTAAATAATATTTCATATCAAGACAAGCAAACAATCAACACAAATAAACCATAACGTAAAAACAAGGTGGTAAAAAATAAATCATAAAATGATGGCGATCTTCAAGTATGCGGTTTTGGCGATTTCGCTCGCTTCCATCAGCGTTGGTGGTATTCAGCTTACTGCCGATTCGGTGCAAGAGGCCAAAGATGGGGTTGTGGACATCAGAGTTCCGACCAAGATGTTGATCGACCACGGCCATAAATTTCTCCTTATCTCGCAAAATATTGACGGCAAAAGTGCCGACGCCATGTATTCTGCGGCCAAAAACGTTGCTGTCGCGTTGACCAGGGGCATGCCGTGCGCGACGGTTGGTGACGACGTGAAGGGTGCTCAAGAAACTGTCGCCATGATTGGAGGTGCGGTGCCGGTGTTTGTTGGAGAAATAATTTAAAAATTCCAATGTCAAAATATTCGTCTAAAACTATACCAAAAACTAATTTGTGTGTCTTGCACCAAGGTCCCCAGCCGAGCCACTAAAGAACAAGTCAAGACGTATAACTACGCTTTTTACACTTGCCAAAAATATGCTTTGGAATGTAAATTCGCGTCTGGCCGAATCACCGAGGTAGCCAAGAACGAAGCGGTCCAAGCTCTCGACGCCAAAAAGGCAAAGCTCAATGACGAGGGCAAAATTTTCGACGATTTTGCGATGGTAAAATTCCCCCGCGACGCGCCTGAAGTTGAACGAGCCGCGATGCCCCGCGATGCGCCTGAAGTTGAACGATTCGAGATGACGTCATAATTTTTCATATAAAAATAAAAAGTCGAATTAGAAGTCCATCACCATTGCATGCGGCCATACGTCATTTTGGTTTCATATATATATATATATATATATATATATATATCATAACTAGCGAAATTTGTGATATTTACAAAAGTTATACAATGCATCGTTTTCCGTTCATTTCCCAGATGCAATACAGTACAAGATCAATATTTGATGGCAAACATAATTTTTTATCACGTCATCATTATTGGTTTTGGTTGAAATTGTGGTGGTGTGGGTGAAGCGAGCATAAATAATTATTTTGAGATTGTTGTGTGTAATCATTCTTGTATTAACAAATTTGAATCATTCTTGTATTAACATCATTGCAAACTTAAGACATATCACATATTGGAACAAAATGGTGAACGAGAAGTTTTGCCGTTTTGTCATTAATCAAAATAATTATTGTTACCGTCCTAGACTTTGTCATGTACAGTCAATTAATTAATTCGTTGAAATTCTGCCTGTACACAACAACAATAGTAATATTGCCTGTACACAGCAATATGCATGCATTATTTTGTATTTGACACCTTCATTCTATCTTCTACCAAAACAAATCAAAAATTATTCAATAATATTTATTTAATTATTTTCTTAAAACGTTTTTAAAAAAATGTCTTGCATTACAGTTACACTATTCCTTGCAGTGGCCATTACTGCAATTAATTATTAATCTTCAATTTTACAAAACAAAACACCAACAAAATACAAATTATTGGTAAATTGAGAAATTATTCAAATCAATCATTCAAACGATGATGAAATTTGCGGTTTTTACGGCCTCCCTCGCGCCTTCCAGCGTGGTTGGTATCCAGCTGGCTGCGGATTCAGTGGCACATGATGGCGTGCGCGAACTTGATTTGCAGGGAGTATTGCAAGTTCTGAACGATGTCGAAACTGGTTTCAAAAATACGGTCGATGTTCCAAGTGGTGTATTCAACAATCAAGAAGATCTTCACGACAAAAATTGTGAAGATATATGCAATTTCCTCACCCGCGGGTTCGATGCATTGCCTGTCATTCGCCCTTACACATACGTTGAAAAGTTTGACGATGAAGCTCGAGAAGATGCCCGCCGTAGCGCGTCTGGGTCATTGTGGTTTTACAACAGGGGGGGACTTCCAAAGTCCCAGCATGTCTTGGACATGGGCCGGTATAATTCCGCGTTTATTAAGGCTGCAGCTGCCGGCCTTGAGGCATTGGTCGATTGTGGTCGAATTGACAAGGCCGCCGAAAGATACATACTTGACTCGTTTGAGGACATGCGGCACAGGTTTTACTGTTTGAAGATTGAACCCTTTGGAATTTCGGATTTTCCACAAGCTGTGAACGAGGGGCTTCAGCTACGTCAATTATATGATGATTTGAGCGACTGCAGCTCTGATCAGCTGGATGCGGATCTGAGCGACGGCAACACTGATCAGCTGGCTGCGGATTCGGCGGAACGGCGTTTCCTGCGCCAAGTTGATTTACCGGAAGTATTGCAAGTTCTGAAGAAAGTCGAAACTGGTGGTTTCAACAATATTTGGAGGTTAAACAAACCGCTTAAGGAATTCTATAAACGCATGACCAGTGCAATGCCTGTCGCCGTTTCCGTTGATGCACCCGAATGGCAAAAAGACCAAGCTCAGAAAGAGGCTCACAGTCGGCGCCTCAACCCGTCTGCGTTGTTATGGTTTTACAACAAACACACCGCGCCTGAGTATAATCAGGCGTTTGTCAGGGCCGTGGGTGCCGGCCTTCAGGCATTGGTCAATGGTGATGTGATGGACAAGGTCTTCGCAAGACGCCGGCTCTCTGAACTAAAGATCAAGCAGCGGGAGTTGGATTTGGAAGGTGCAGCATTTCGATGGAATCACATATATTGGATGACATGTCCTTGGCATAAATTTGGCGATGAATGGGAGGCCGAGGCGACAGTTTCGCATCCCGTGCGCGAAGTTGATTTGAAGGAAGCACTGCAAGTTCTGAAGGAAGTCGAACATGGTTTTCCAATGGTCGATATTCAAAATGCAAAAACTCCCTATGATGTCTTTAAAGGCATGATCCATGCAATGCCTGTCGCCGTTTCCGCTGATGCATCCGAAGAGGAAAAAGTCGAAGCTCGAAAAAAGGCTCACGCTGATAGCACGTCTGGTTTATTATGGTTTTACAACCAAGAAGACGTTGCCGAATATAATAGCGCGGTTGTCTCAACCATGGATGCCGGTCTGCAGGCATTGAGCAATGCTGGTCGGATGGACGAGTTCGTCGTAAGAAAAATACTCGAAGAATTCAAGAACAAGCAAGCGGATTTGGACGAAAGAGGTGCAGTATTTCCCACTTGCAGCCTCAGTTTGCTTAAGAATATTACTGAACCTTGTTTGGACGACGGCAAGTTCGGGTATTGTGAGTGTGACTCTTTGTTGAGTATTCGTACTTGGAGCGACTTCAACTCTGAATTTCGGAGTGTTGGTGAATGGTCTGACGAACGGGACGACCTACCTTAATAATTCACAAGTTTACATCAAATATGGAATAATTATTTTGAATTTCTAATTATTATTTACCCCGAATTCATTAATCAAATAATTTATAAATCATAACGTTGTTCGTTTAGTTCAAACGTTAATATTGGTGAATTAATTCGCATCGTTTTCTATTAATTTCATGAGATGCATAATTTCATATGACAAACTAATTATTTGATTGAAAATTTCAGCATTTTTACCACACGTCATAATTGATCGTTTGTGTAGATGTTGTAATGGTTGAATGAGTGAGTAGTTGTTTTTCATCTCACGTTACAAATAATTATCTCATCGCACGTTGGTTCGACAGATCTCAATTATTTCGCTTTAAATTGATTCAAATTTGAAGTATAAGTACAATAAAAAAATGACTAGTAACACGAAATCATACGTTGGCGAGGCCGAGGCCGGCAAGAAAATTCATTCCACGTTGTTCATGATTGGATTTTGTGGGATTGCTCTGGTGTGCGGTATTATTATTTGCCTCGTCAAAAAACCGAATGTCAAAAACATTTTCCATCCGAAAGTGTGGTTGTCGCTTTGGGGTGGCATCTTTATTCTTACGGTTGGCGGTAGTTTGTTGGCACCCGGCGGGGGTGTAGGATCGGATTGTCCGGATGAGTGGAATTTAACGCACAACAAAGAATTTGATCACAAAATATTGCATATGTGCACGAGTTACGAATGGATTTGGTCGGGTAGTCTTTTCGTGCATGTGTTCTCTTCTCTCGCGTATGCTTGGTTGCTTGATGGACACGCGCGTGCTAAGATGGCGTTATTATTCGGTCTTGTGATGCTATTCGGTTATATGCCAGGGTTGTACGTCGGCGCTGGCGGTTATGACGTCCCTCCCCCTGCCGCGGCTTATCCCGTTTTCGGTGGTTTAAATTTTTGCATAGCGTTGAGCGGTTACTTACATTTGGACCCGCAAAATGTTGACGGCAAGGAGGTGCCGTTGTTGCGTTAATGCAATTATTTTTACATACATTGAACATAATTTCTTAAGCGCAATAAAAATTAGTACACGCATTTGTCAATAGTGTGAAAGTTGAAAAGTTGTTGATTGTTTTTTAATGTAAGTGTGGAAAATTGTGTCATCAACAAAATGTTGAAAATTTGTAGTGATAACAACAGATTACAGATAGTGCAGAACCATTCAATATAGTAGTTACAGTGTTTTAAATTCATTTTGATTCATATCTTGTCATACATCACACAGACCCACCAGGCATATACAGGTGTGTCAGTTTTTCTAAACAAAAAAGTTGTGTGGGATTCTGCAGGCCGATCATCTGACGGCCTAGCAACCCCTCACATATTTTTTCTCAGTAATAGTTTCAACAGTGTATAAAGTACAACAAAGTAAGCAGTAACCATGAGTTTGGTGAAGTTTGCGGTTGCCGGCGCGGTCGGCGTGTCCGCCGTTTCGGTTGACAAGCGGTCCAGTCTCGCGGCTGAGGAAGAAGCGGCAGTTTCCTTACTTCAGGCCATGCGTGTCTCCCACAAGACAGAGTACTGGGGCAAGATCTTCATGGGAACCCCCGCCCAGGAATTTACGGTCATTTTCGACACCGGCTCCGGTAATCTCATCTTGCCGGGTGATCAGTGTGAGCCCCGCGCTTGCAAATCTCATCGCCAGTACCAGCCGGGCAAATCCAATACCGGCATGGCCATCGGTACTTTTTTCATTTTTATTTGTCAAAATGTAATAATAAAACGTAAAAATATATGAAAAATCAACAATTTATTAAAACGTAAAAACAGGCAAGGATGGTATCCCATTGAGTGCGGACCCGGACCAGAAGGACGGCGCCACGGTTCGCTTCGGTACCGGCAAAATCCAGGGTAAGTTTTATCAGGACGATCTCTGCCTTGGCGGACAGGGTAAGGGTTGCACGACCGTCGGCTTTATCGCCACTACAGAGGAGAGCGACAGCCCCTTCGAGGCTTGCGCGTTTGACGGTATCATGGGTCTTGGCTTCCAGGATTTGTCCATGGGCCAGGGCTTCAACATCGTTGATGACATCCAGGACCTCCATTCCCTCCCCCGTGATATGTTCTCCGTGTATTTGTCGGACAATTCCGTTTCCGAAATCACTTTCGGCGGCTACAAGCAGGACCAACTCGCTTCCGAGCTCCTTTGGCTGCCTGTAACACGCCAATCCTATTGGCAGATCGGTATCGATGACATGACCTTCAACAATAAGAAGCAGAATCTTTGCGCGCACTGCCAGGTCGCTGTCGACACCGGCACCAGTCTTCTCGCGGGACCCTCCTCTGTGATTGATGCGCTTACGGAAAACTTGAAGGTTGACCCGAATTGCGCTAATTTCGATGAACTTCCCACCCTCGGTTTTGCCGTTGGTGACAAGGTTCTCAACTTGCTTCCCGACGATTATATCGATCGTGAGAACGGCTCTTGCTCCCTCGCCCTCATGACGCTCGACGTGCCCCCTCCCCGCGGCCCTCTCTTCATCTTCGGCGATCCTTTCCTCCGCCGTTTCACCACTGTCTACGACCGCAAGGGACCATCTGTCGGTTTTGCCGTCGCCAAGCACGACGACGGCGTCGCCCCGTCCACACTCATCGCGGATCTTGTTGAGGATGGCTCTTCCCCCGCTCCCGCGGCGTCTTTCTCCAGCGAATTTGATCTTCCCAACATCGACGAAATGATCCAGATCCCCGAAAGCGACAAGTTCACCAACCTCGTGTCCATCTCCCTCGAGCGCAGGACCTTCTCTTCTGAACAAGCCGAAGGCAAGCAGGCTGCCGCTAGCGCGTTGGACAACAAAAATCTTCATCAAAATCGTTAATTTGATCTTATTTTCACTATAATTTTCACCACAAATAATTATGTATAAGGTCCATGCCCGGGCTTCTCGGCCGCGAATCCATGTCCTTGCGCAAGGCCTCCCCGTAAATAATTTCAGTTTCTTAGATGAAATTACATTCGTTTAGTTGAAAATTTGACGACGACAGTATTTCTAAGATATTAATTATGTCAGAATTTAGATTGAAGTAGTGTTGTGAAAGTCGAAAAGTGTGTGAATCATGATGTAAGTTGGTGTGAAAAGTGTTGAAAGATCATTCCAGAAAAACTCATCTTTGTTTTGTGCATGTGAAAAATTCACCAAATCTTCCGCCCCCAACATTGTTTTCAATTTCATTCAGACAAACACAAGTTAGTAGTAGAATACACAGAAACATCCGTGCAGACATAATAAAACAGTCAAAACACACGAAATAAAGAAGTAACCACGGCACCATGGGTAAGGATCACGACCAAAATCGTGAGATCCACATCGAGTACCGTGAACTCGCCCCGCAGGTATTTATTTTTAATATTTATGATTTAATAATTTTTTAAAAAATTAAATTTTTATATCAATTTCAATGCAAAAATAAACATTTGTTACCACAAAACAGTCTCTCGGTAATGTCGCGGCATCGCACCAAGCCAAGAGCTACCCCAAGGCACACCAGGCCAATCGTGAGGGCGAAAAATGCAGATACGGCGGAGCTGGCGTCGTCGCTGTACTTTTTAATTATTTGCAATCTTACGTTCAAAAATGTACATTTATGTTAAATTAATAAATTTCAACGTTTTGAATTATCAAAAAAGGTAACACTCGTCCCTGAGTTGGGCCCGTTCATCTTAGTTTGGCGTCATGAGAACGATCTCCGATTCCGAGATTTCGGCGGCGACAAGTATTTAATTTTTTCAACAAAATTTATCAGAAACTGAAAAATATGGTTTCAACTTTCGACAACATATTTACGTCAATTTTGTTCAAATTAGGGCCGATCCGAAGGAATTTTCCTCCGTGTGCGCAGCTCGACATTTCGCAGAACAGACCGATGGTATTTTCTGCATGGACGCGGATTGGACCGGTAATTTTATTCAGGACATCATGGCATACAAGGAGGAGAGCCCTTATTTCCGCAACCTCCCAGACTTGATCACCCCCCAGAGTCGAAACCACTTAGTCGCCCTCTGCAAGGACTGGGCCCGCGAGCAGCTCGAGGTGAAGTGCTTCAACTCCCAGCATAATTACGGCATCCACGTCATCCACGTGCCTTTCGTTATCCCCGACGTCCTCCAGGAGATGGCTGAGAACGTCGACAATGCCCTTGGCCGCAGTATTTTTCATTATTTTAATTTTTCTAACGATTTTGTATGTTTTGTATCGAAATTTTATTTATTAACATTCATTTTTCAACAAAATAGCTGATGAAGACAAAGGCCCCCGCGTCTTCGAGTGGTTAACTCCCGACCAGTTCTGCAACGAGGCCCTCCACCCGCGCCTGACCGATAATTCCTTCCTCAAGTGGGTTATGACCGAGGATTTCGCCGAAAGCATCGAGAAGTTGAAGAAGGGCGTCGTGGGCGACACCCGCGGAGCCGCATCATTCAAGGCGGAGTAAATAAATTAATATTAATACACTAAATAATTTACCACAAAACATTTAAAATGAATGTTGTTTCATTAGCGAGACGAATAATTTAAATATTTTTTCAAACGTCACAAAATATTTACATTTACGTAACATCGTAAACAGTGAACACCAGTAAATTACATGTATATATTATTATATAACATATTTAAGCACAACCACGAAATTCAGTTTCCTAAAAAAGTAATATTGCTCATCATTGACATTTTGTGAAAATATTGTAATGTTGTGGTCGGGTGTTACAAAATGTGTTTGTTTGTTCGTTTGTTCATTTTCGATCGTATATATTCGGCTCAAATTTTGTCCAAGTAAAAATATTTACATTATTAAAAAATTAAAAATAAATAAAAGTGAAAATGCGAATTTGGGTAAAATGGTGATTTTGCATCAAAATAAATTCGCAAAACGTGTTCTGGAGGCGATTTGGACCAAAATTTAATTAAAAAATTAAAAAAAAAAAATATTTAAACATTATGGCGGCAGTGAGAAGTAATCAACATACAAGTAGGCTGTTTCGCTGGGCGGGGAGTGAAGTAAATGAGTTTTGTAATAATAAATTAGATGTTTTGAGGGATTTGGATGCTTTGCCGGGGGTTTTGGCAGCGTTATCTAGTAAGGATTTTGTTCGACATATAGTTGAATTTGCGTTTGGCACCCCTACAGTAAAAACGCCATTAATTTGGAATGTCGTCGGCGAAGAAATAATAAAAAGAGATGCCAAAAGTTTGGGTAGCGATGGTATTGGAAGGGCTTTATCTGCGTTTGCGAAGGTAAATTACAGCTCGAATGTAAGGGTGTTGAGTGATTTGAGAGATAAATCGTTAGTCGTTATTGGCGATGCGCATATGGGCGATGCAGCTCTGGCTGATTGTGGTGTTTACCTAAAAGCATTCACACGATTAAAATTCCACCCCGGCAATGAGTTTTTAGACGCGGTGTCAAAGCCGATTTTACTAGGGGAAAAAGTTGGTGGGGATACGCAAGCGGTTTGTGATGTGCTTTACGCTTTTGCTGACTTCCGCCCGCATGAGAAAGATATTTTCACATCACTTGCAAACATATTGTCGCCGAACGTTAAACACTTTAATAGTCGAGATTTTTCAACCATCCTCAGTGTGTATGCAAAAGTGAAAGTGAAAGATAGTTGTTTACTAAATAATGTCAATAAGGCATTGCCGACGGCGTTAGGTTCATTCGAGCCGGTAGAGCTATCGTCAATTTGTCATGGGTTGGCGTTGTTGAACGTCAGGGATGCGGCATTAACCGCCCAACTATCTATCCATGTGCAGCAAAATATGCATAAATTCCCCGCGCCGTCTCTTGCGTTAGTCGCAAATGCATTTTCGACCTTCACACGCCGGTCTAACATTAATTTGGTGGACAAAAGTTTGTTTACATCTTTAGCAGAGCGCGCAAGCAAAGTATTGCATCAGTTTCCATCCGACCCCAGAGAATTATCGACGGTTTTGCATTGTTTAGTGGAAGCAAATCAAGCGAGTGCTCAGTTTTCTAACATGGCATTGCGGGCGTTATTGGATCGTGCCGAAAGTACGAGTAGGCCACAAACATTGGCGTTAGTGCTTCGAACGTTAGTTTCCTTGAAAAAACAGCACGCCGATAAAGTAGATGTAGTGCCATGCACAAGAGCGTACTGCACTCGCGTTGTACAGATGGCAGATAGACTAACACTGATCGATGTGGGTGAGATTGGGTTAGCGGTGGCGAATTTGCCTGTAAATGACTGTAAGAAAAGCGTCACGCCAGTATTGATAAGTGCATTAGGTCATTCCGCCAAAGGGCATAGTTGTAATAGCAACAAAGCTCCAAGGAGTAAGGATCTGGCGGGGGCGGTGCTGGCGTGTGCGACGTTGGCGAGTGATAGCGGCACGCCCAGCAAGGTTGCGAAAAGTGCCAGTGGTAGTGAGAATTGGCAGTCGGTTAGTGAATTGTGCGTGAATATGATTAGGACGAGCATGCTGACGGCTAGTGAGACGTGTACAATATTAAAAGCTTTCAGAATGCTAGCAAAAGACCTCTCACCTAATATTGTGTGTAATATTTGCAATGCCTGCTTGCCAGTTATCGCCACCGCGGCCGAGCGCGACAAAATATCACTACCAGACCTTGCGATAGCAATTCACGCGATTCCGTCATTCGAACCGTTCATCTCCAGCGATAACAACGACTTTTCTAGTGTAAAAAATAGATTATGCACCGTGGCGGAGATACGGATGGCAGATTTTAGTACAAGGGATGCCGCGTTGGTGTTGAGCACCGTTGCGAATGGGAGTGATGAGTCAATATCAAAATTGCTAAGCAGGAAAGATTGGCTGCCGACGCAACTCCGCTTGCTTGGCAAAGGGCTGCTGGCCGGTGATTGTTCAAATGTTAAAACGAATTTGTTCACTAACAAAGTGCTAACGCATTTAGATTCTTTGCAAAGTGGGAATGTAAAATTGGACAAGCTGACGCCGATGTTGGTCAGTCAAGTCGCTTTGTTAAATTGCAAAAACAGCGTGTTACAGCCAGTTTTACCAGCGATCCCACATGCAGAATGTCTTGCGGATGTTATGAAAAAACATTTGGCGGTTTGTTGTAATAACGAAAAAGTAAAATACCACCACGAGTTAGATTTGTTATGTTTGACTGCTTTGGCTGATGTTGGATTGAGAGATAGGCCATTGATATTAGTGCTAATTCAACGAATTGCTGGTTCGTCCTTAACAGCTGATGATTGTTTACGATTACTCTCGGCGATGGGTCATTTGTCCATCATGCCAAATCAAGTACGAAATTTACCTTTGGCGCAAGAAGGGAGGGTACTAACGCAGACGAAGTGGAATAAGTTCGTGCAGTTGGCATGTCTTGCCGCGAAAACAACTGACAGCCAGCGCTATTTGTTGGGCCTTGCTAGTCTACTTGGCGCCGACAGCATACCATCTTTCGAGAAGAACGTTTTTACTAGCAGTAATAAAAATGGTTTGTTGTTTTTGCAAGCGCGGTTCTTATGCGGCGTGCGTGACATCCCTCTCACTTTGCAAAATTTACAACAATTTTCTGGTTGCGCGAG